>JAABUM010001156.1_pt1 | contig 40882 bp, 50 predicted proteins | sample 5559161 | NCBI WGS metagenome assembly JAABUM01 (sample SAMN10711868, study PRJNA513369) | rock metagenome | isolation source: Antarctica rocks | place: Antarctica: Victoria Land, Siegfried Peak nord
TGCACACCACGCGAGCGCGGCGCAGCCGGGCAAGGATGGCAGCCACGTCGGCATCGAACTGTAGCGCGACAATCTGGTACTCCGATTGCGCGACAATCAGAACGTCTCAAGGTGTTCTGACGCACTCGCGTTATAGTAGCATCGCGTCTTCCAGTGTCTGGGCTGGCCCGACACCCGTAAAGCCTGGCCTTGCAGGCCACCGTCTGCGACGGCTTCGGGCTTGACGGCTGCCGATCCAGCCCAGCGTTCTGCTACCATTAAGTGTAGCGCTGATTGTCGCTGACGACGTGTCACAGATTGACGCGCAACAGCTTGGTGTTCCGCCTCGCGCTGGAGGCCGGGGCGGTGGAGGGCGTGGACCGTGTGGTGTTCCTCGCCCTGCGCGGCGAGAAGAGACACGTCGAGTGCTTCTGGCCCGTGCCGCTCGACGAGGAGCCGGAGCAGGTACGCGCGACGGGACGGGGACAGCTGCAGCTTTTGAGCGAAGATGGTGCGTCGTCGGCGATCGAATTAGACGATGCGGCGCCATCTCAAACCCCTCGCGCACAAAGTTCATTACGGCGTCAGCGTAACCACCGCTAAATCGAGCTGTCCCTGTGTAGGCATGGCGTGTTGGTAGCGATACCGATACGTTTTACCCCTTCCCTGCCCCAATTGTTCACAGGACCAGCTCGACAGCCCGCCTGCATGGACCAAATCATCCATTGCCCGGCCTACATCCTCGCGGAAGCGACTGCGCCGTTTTCCATCCTCTGCACGGTGGTCACGCCCGACCAACTCAGCCAGCGTTTCCACACCGACCCAGTCATGGCCCGGCTGGCTATCGATATGAGGCCAAAACGCCTTGGCATAGTCAGTGTGCAGACGAAAATAAACGTCTGCATTGAGCGACACCAAGTTACGACTTTCAAAAGCCATCCTGACATACTCGCCGTACGTCGCGGTTAGTTTGCTATCCAGGCTGACGCCATCCCATTCGATTGCTCCAATCATTGAATCCGACCAACCTGCCGAAGCCAGCCGACCTTTTGCGACCGCTACCTCGTAGTCGGACCACGAGGATAGGAAAATCCGCACGGTCACGGAGCGCAGCTCGTCCAGGATGCGCAAGGCAATCAGGAGATTATTAACATGCGGTCTAATGCCTGCGGTCGCCAAGAACTCACGCCAAGTGGTCTCCGTGCGATACACGGCCGAGGCAACCTGACCATCCTGCCCCACAACATCAAATCGCTTAGCGCGTAGACGGAATAGAGAAATCAGGGCGTCTCTGTGCTTCGTGCCCAACTCGCGGCCGCGTACTTCGACCACGGCCCATGGTCTGACCGCGAACACGCGCACTAGTGTGGCATCGTCAGATAATCCCCTGGCTTTCGGAGAAAAAGCGGCTGCACGTGCCAGCCTGCTAGGCATAACGGCCGGCGCCTTGCGGCCGCGCATGTTTGCACGAGTCCGCTGCAGGCGCTCCAGCCGGGCAAGCTCTACAGGTGTGAGTTGCTTGGCTTGGTCGGACACGTTTTCCCCGAGCTAGTACGAGCGGCTGTCGCAACAAAGCACGGGCGATGTGGACAATCTACCCCTGCTCGTATTGGCTAGGGTAAAATTGGTAGGGGCTCGGGGATTCTTGTTAGCGGCGCGGGGAAAAGTGGCTTGCAAGCTGCTGATTTTACACGAGATTTTGTCCTATAGACTTGTACAATTAGACTCTTATTAGACCAGTCCTGTGGGCAACCGCTGGGGATAAAATGGGGTATCCAGGGCCTGTAATCGCCCATAATAGGCTTGCGTAAAATCTGCAAATCCTAAGACGTTGATACAAATAGGTTTACTGGTTAGCAGCAAGGGTAAAACAGGTAAGTAAGCTGCTTACAGGTAAGCAGCTAGAGGCCGACCTGGAGTGATGTTGATGATTCTGAGTAGAAGATAAGGCCACTTCTCTTGCAGCGGAATAGAGGGAGAACCCCCCATTCAGCGCCGGAAGCGTCAAGGTTTCAGAGGCTTAGGGCAGGAAGTAGACACCGCGTTGGCGCCTACTTCCGCAACCGATCTAGCCGTGCGTGAGCCTCGAAAGAACGATGCCAGCAAGCCCGGCTACGACCACGAGAGCACAGAAGGCAGTCACCCAGGCGGCCCGGACCGCAACCCGGCTTGCTGTTCGGACCTCGGCTGCCTGTGCCCGGATGTCAGCGATGACCAGCGCCGCCGCCTCGGTGGAAGCGGTCTTGAGCTGCGTTGCCGACCACTCGCCGGCCTTGGTGATGATCGCCTCGGCCTGGACCTTCGCCGCGTCCACCACTGCTGTAGAGGCCAGCGTCACCCGATCGGCTTGGGTCTTTACCTGCCGATCGAGCTTCGCCAGAGCTTTGTCGAGCAGGATCTCGTTGATGACCGCGGCGGCCAGAATGGGGTCGGACGTGGTGATCCGAAGGCCCGTGGTCCTGGCTATCTCTGCGACAAGCTGCTCGGCATCCATCAGAGCACCGGGGCGAGCTGATCCCGGATCGGACGCCACACCTGGCGGAGCCGCTGCTTGGCGATGACGAAGAACTCGGGCGAGGCGTCGGCCTCCGCGAAAGTCATGCCGCGGGCCAGCATGTCGGACAGGTTCGCGCCGAAGGTGCCGGTCGGCTGATGGGCAAGGCGGACCACGGCGAGGATGCGGTGCTTGTGCTTCTGGTACACGGGGGTCTGCTCGAAGGTGGCGCCATCAGCACCGTCGACCGGGCCGTGGTGCTCGTTCAGCCACAGAACCATGTCGGCGCTCGCGGGGAACTGGCTCGCAACGCTATCGAAGCCACGGGTGGTCTGGATCAACTCCTGACCGCCCGCGACGATGGTGTGGACGATCATCTTCTTCCCGGCCTCGGCCACGGCGTCGGAGATGCCGTCCTGCACGAGATAGCGGGATAGAGGGGCAAAGCTGGTGGCGCCGTTGTCCAGCACGAAATGGCTGTCATCGGTCAGCATCCGCTCCGTCATCCCGTCCATGGCGTGAATGTCGATCTCGTCGCTGTTCGGCTGGAACAGGCTGACCGGCTCGGCCTTCAACGCAGCGATGTCGTGGAGGGAAGCGTTCTCCCGGTCGGTGTCGAAGCACACCACTGGCTCGCCGCGCTCCATGAGAGCCTGCGCGATCAGAGAGGCGATGTAGGTCTTACCGCAGCCACCCTTGGGCGCGAGGATCGTGTGAACCTTACGGGCTGTCTTAGGTGCGGCGCTTGCGGAGGAAGCCGGCGCCGAGGAGCTGGTCTGGCTCCCCTTCTTGGGTGACGCCGTGGTGGACGAAGCCTGGTCGGGCAGGGTGTTCGTGTCGGGCATGGGCGTCTCCTTCGAGGGGTGCTGGTGCAGGCGTCGGGGCAGGGGTTGGCAAGGGTCTGGAGCGGAGTATCGGGGCTGCTGTTGTCGGCTTCGGAGGCGGCGCCGGGACGGGCTCTGCGTCACGACGGCTAACAGGGCGGGCGGTCAGTTTGGCGTCGGCGGCATACCGGGAGACCAGCTTGCAGAAGGACGGGTAGCCGATCGCTAGGGTGGTCTGGTGCCGTTCAAAGATCGTGGTCAGGGGGAGGCCCTGGCTCATCTCGGCCTTGATGGTGTCGAGGCGGGCGAGGAAGGCGACCCTGCCGGCGCCCCATGGCTTTCGTGCTGTCGTGTCGTTCATCGCAGACCTGACGTTCTGGCCCGGCGGTCCTGTCTGTCGTCGGCCGGGTGTCAGAGCCTACACATCAAACTCCGGGCTCATCTAGGCTAATCTTTGCGAATGTGTGCGAGGGTAGTTGCGACCTTTGCTCATCTATGCGCGGGTGTGTCGTGCTTGCAACCGATCGCAGAGGTTCGCGATGATTACCCTTGGAGTAAGAAGGCACGATAGGCATTGTGGAGCCACAATGCGGGGCCTTACTCGCTTCGCTCGACGTGGAGGCAGGCAGAGGGAACGCCAGTGAAGAAGCCAAACGCAGGCGCGACCAAGCGGCCGACCACCAGCCGGGCGACCTACAAGAGCCGCGACCGAAAGCACCCTCTCCGGCTCACGGTGACGGCCGAGGAACGGGACGAGATAGCTAAGCGGGCCAAGGCTGCCGGCTTGTCCACCGCCTCCTATCTCCGCGCCGTCGCCTTGAACAAGACGATCGGATCGGTCCTCGACCACGCAGCCGTGGGCGACCTGGTGCGCGTAGCGGGCGATCAGGGACGGTTAGGAGGACTGCTGAAACTCTGGCTTGTCGACCAGCCCGGCAAGGGTGCGCCGGAGGTGGAAGTCCGCCGGCTGCTCGACCGGCTGGGGGAGCTGCAAGGCACACTGGCTGACCTCGTTGGCCGGGTTTGACCGCCACATCGCACCCAGGAGGTCAGGCTTGATCTGGTCTAAGTTTTCGCACTTCGTCGACTATGCGTTCGAGCTGACCCTGCTTGCCGTTGGGGTCTTTGCCGTCATCCACTCGATGTGGAGAACCACCACCAGAGAGTTTGTCTGGCAGGCATTCAGAGGCGGCGTCCTCATAATGCTGGCCTGCATCTCATTGTGGTGGCGGCGCAGTTGAGCGTGAGCTTCGCTGCTGCAACCATCCTTGCGGCCTGACGCCCGGCAGTGATCGCCAAGCGCATCATGTCCCTGAAAGGGGGCTCAGGCTTTAAGCGGCTGGCCGGCTACGTGTTGAACGTGCAGGCCGAGCACCGAGACGCGACCGACCCGGCGAGCTGGACCCGGCTCGGCGCCTACATCCTCGACACCCAGCACGACGGCGAGAAGGTCGCATGGGCCAGGGCGACCAACTGCGGCAACGATGACCCGGGGTGGGCAGCGAAGGCGATCCTGTCCACCCAGGAGCGCAACACCCGGTCCAAGTCCGACAAGTCCTACCACCTGGTCGTGAGCTTCCCCGAGGGCGAGCGGCCGACCCGCGAGCAGATCGAGGACATAGAGGATCGGCTGTGCGAGGCGATCGGGTTCGGGGAGCACCAGCGGGTGTCCGCCGTCCACCAGAACACCGACAACTGGCATCTCCACGTCGCGGTGAACAAGGTCCACCCGACCACCTTCCGCAACGTCACTCCGCACCGCGACCATTACCGGCTGCAAGAGGCGTGCGCCGAGCTGGAGATCCGGCACGGGCTGACCCAGGAGCCGCACACTGTCGACGCCGAGCAGGGCCGCGAGCGCAAGGCCCGGGGCAAGGCGGCCGACTTCGAGGCGCGGCACGGCGGGCAGTCCTTCCTGACATGGACGCAGGAGCACGCCGGGGCCGCGCTGGTGACCGCCAGGGATGCCGGCGAGGGCTGGCAAGCCGTTCACCAGGCCGCCGCCACCTATGGCCTCACGGTGAAGCTGCGCGGTGCCGGGCTGGTGCTCGGACACCAGACCAATAGCCGCCTCCATGCCAAGGCGTCGGACGTGGATCGCGGGTTGTCTCTAAAGTCCATGACGGCCCAGCTCGGCCCGTTCGAGCCATCGGGCCAGGAAGCCGAGGCCGAGCAGCCGCAGGCGACCTATCAGAAGCCGCAGCGCAGCGGCGACCTCTACGAAGCCTTCCAGCGCGAGCGCGAGGCGGCGACCCGGGCGCGTGATACCGCCGCGGCCAGCCTGACCGCCCAGCACCGTGCTTATGCCCGCGAGCTGGCCGACTGGTACAAGCAGCGCGTCCGGGCCGAGCGGGCGCAGGGGATCAGGGGAGTCCTGCGCCGCGACGGCTTCCAGCACATTGCCGACCAACGCGAGCAGGACCGGATCGCCCGCCTCGCCCGCGAGCGCGACGAGCGCCACCGGGTCCGGGCGGAGCACGGTGTTCCGAACTGGCAAGGGTGGCTTGAAGCGCAGGCGGCCGAGGGGAACGAGGCGGCCCTTGCCAGCCTGCGCAGCCGGCAGCGGCGCACCCGGCAGCTCGCGGACAAGGTGCTGACCGCCGCCGATGCCGACCAGGCCCGCCACATCGTTCACCAGCACATGCGCCCTGCCGTGCGGCGCGACGGGCGGGTGATCTATCGGACAGAGGATGGCGGCCTCGTGTCGGACGAAGCCCGCCAGGTGCGCGTGCCGCAGACCACGACGGCGGCGGCCTTCCTTGCGCTGTCCCTCGCATCGGCGCGGTTCGGCCACCGGCCGCTGGTGGTGAACGGATCGGACGAGTTTCGGAACCAGGTTGCGCGTGTCGCCGGCATTGAAGGCGTGAACGTAACCTTTGCCGATCCGGCGCTGGAGCGGCAGCGCGGACAGGCCCGAGCCGACCACGCGAAAGATGTTGCGAATACTGTTGGACGAGGGAACCTAAGTCCCCCTAAAAGGGGACAAAGCCACGAGGGAGGCCAGGGCCGTTGAGTGCAACAGTAGGAGCTGAAACCTCGCGAGGGAAGGGGCTGCTACTCAGGACTTCCGCCCTTGCCGTCGCCGTTCTCGCCGCCAGTTCCGCCGCCACGCAGTTCATTGCCTACCGGGTCGGCTACCACCCCACGATCGGGACGCCGATCGTCGGCCACTTCTATGCGCCGTGGAGCTGGCTGGCTTGGCGCAGCGCGCCGTGGGCGGCCTCCGTCCCGCAGACCTTCCACATTGTCGACGCCAGCCTGTTCGGCCTAACCGCGGTGGCCGCGTTCGGTGGGCTCGCCCTCGGCACGTCACTCCGCCGCCGGCCGAAGCGGCACGCAGGCGTCCACGGCACCGCGCGCTTTCAGGACGAGGCCGACATCCGCCGGTCCGGGCTGCTGCCCCAGGCGCCCGGCGCCGCCCACGCGGGGGTCTATGTCGGCGGTTTCACCGATGCCAAGGGCCGCACCCACTACATGCGCCACGACGGCCCGGAACACTGCATCGTCATTGCCCCAACCCGCAGCGGCAAAGGCGTGGGCAACGTGAACACCACGCTCCTGTCCTGGCCGGCAAGCTGCGTCGTCTATGACGAGAAAGGCGAGCTTTGGGAGCTGACTTCCGGGTGGAGAGCCAAGCACGCGAACAACACCGTCATCCGGCTGGAGCTGAGCGCCATCGCCGGCAGTGCCGGCTTCAACTTCCTTGAGGAAGTCCGGCTTGCCACCCCGCACGAAGTCGCGGACGCGCAGAACATTGCACAGATGCTCTGTGACCCCGAGGGCAAGGGGCTGGAGAGCCACTGGCAAAAGACCAGCTTCGGGCTGCTCGCCGGGCTGATCCTCCATGTCCTGTACACCCGGCGGGCAGAGGGTGGCGTGGCCAGCCTGGCGGACGTGGCCCACGCGCTGTCCGACCCGGCGCGACCCGCGGACGCGCTGTGGCAGGAGATGGTGGACAACGCCCACCAGGGGTCAGGCTCCCACCCGTTTGTTGCCGCCGCCGGGCGCGACATGCTCGATCGGGAGACGCGCGAGCGCGGCAGCGTGTTGAGCAGCGCCAAGACCTATCTCACGCTGTTCCAGGACCCGATCATCGCGCAGAACACCCGGCGCAGCGATTTCCGCCTGATGGACCTGATGGACCATGACCGGCCAGTGTCGCTCTACATCGTGACGCGCGGCAGCGACAAGGAACGCCTCCGCCCGCTGGTGCGGCTGCTGCTGACCATGATGATGCGGACCCTGATGGGCGTGGAGCTGCGGTTCAGCAACGGCCAGCCGGTGATGCCGCACCGGCACCGGCTTCTGGCGATGCTGGACGAGTTTCCGTCGCTCGGCCGTATGCACATCCTTGAGGACGCGCTTCCGAAGTGTGCCGGCTACGGCATCAAGTGCTTCCTCGCCGCCCAGGACCGCGAGCAGTTGTTCAGCGCCTACGGGCAGCACCAGAGCATCACCGCCAACTGCCACATCCGTATCATCTACGCACCGAACGAGCGCGAGACGGCGCGCTGGGTATCCGACATGATCGGCACCACCACGATCATCAAGGAGGACGTGACGGAGAGCGGCAACCGCATGGGGCCGCTCAGCCAGGTCAGCCGGTCCTTCCACGAAGTAAGCCGACCGCTGATGACGCCGGACGAGATTTCCACCCTGAAAAAGCCGCGCAAGGTCCGCGACCGTGATGGCAAGGACGTGATCGTGGAGGCCGGCGAGATGGTGGCCTTCGTTGCGGGCGAGAACCCCATCAAGGGCACGCAGATCCTCTACTTCCTCGACCCGCTATTCCAGCAGCGCGCCGCTGTGCCCGCACCGGCCACGGGCTCGACCATGCGGCAGGCTGCTGGGTTCAGCGCATGACCCTGCCGCCGAGGCACCGCCGCCGACTGTTAATGTCCTGCGGCGTCGCCGCGGTGCTGGTCGCGGGCAGTCTGACGAGCGCGAAGGTCGCGGGCCTGCGCATCAACCAGACAGCCTCCATGCCTCGTGGACTCTGGCAGGTAGCGCACGTCGCCGGGCCACTTGGCCGCGGGCAGATCGTCACCGTTTGCCCGCCCGACATCAAGGCGGTCCGGCTTGGCGCCGAGCGCGGCTATGTGCCGCAGGGCGACTGCCCCGGCGGCTACGAGGCGCTGGTCAAGCCGATCGCCGCCGTGGCCGGCGATCTTGTCGAGATTGCTGCGGCGGGTGTGCGGGTGAATGGCCGTCAGGTAGACGGCACCGCCCAGCTCGATCAGGACAGCGCCGGCCGCCCCCTGCGCGCTTATCCGGCGGGCGTCTACCAGGTGCAGCCGGGCGAGGTTTGGCTTCTGTCCGGGCACGATCCCCGGAGCTTCGATAGCCGCTATTTCGGCCCCGTCGCCGTCGACAACGTGCAGGGTGTGGCGCGGCCGGTGTGGGTGGTGCGGTGATCCCGCCTGCGCTGCTGGCCTGCGCCATCAATGTCTCGCCCGTCACCCTGGAGGCGATCATCCGGGTGGAGAGCAGGGGCAACCCGCTGGCGCTCTTTGTGAACCGCTACGCCGGCCGCCAGCCTCGCCCCGCCACGATCGCGGAGGCGGCCAGCGTGACGGAGAACTTCATCGCGCAGGGCTACAGCGTCGACATTGGCCTGTTGCAGATCAACAGCCGAAACCTGGCCGGGCTCGGCTACACCATCGAGCAGGCGCTTGATCCCTGCGCGAACATCCGCGGCGGTGCCGCGATCCTGACCGCGAACTATGCCGAGGCCGCACGCGGCCGGGGCGAGGGGCAGGAGGCGTTGAAGGCGGCGCTCAGCGCCTACAACACCGGCAGCTTCTTCCGAGGCTTCGCGAACGGCTACGTGGCGAAATATTACGGCCCCGATGGGGTGCCCGCACTTGCGGGCGGCGTGCAGCAGGCGGTTGCAACAGCGGCAGCGGTGAAGCGTGCCGCGCCGCCGCCCCCGCCCAATCCCTACACCGCCGACACACAGGTTTATGTCCGGGAGGCATCGAGTGTTCATGTCGAATGAGAAGCCGCGCGACGTGGCAGCCGAGGCGCTGCTGTCCGACGACATCGGGGATCTGACGACCCCGGGCGTCGTGGTGGAGCTGGACGCGGGCGAGGCCGAGAGCCTTGGCGCGTTCGAGGAAACCGCACTGTCCGAGGCCGACGCATGGGAGGCGAATGCCGACCTTGCGGGCGAGGGGGCATAGCCGTGGCCACCGATTACGTCGACCAGGTTGCCGGCGCGATCATCAAGCAGCTCCAGGAAGGCACGGCCTCCTGGCAGAAGCCGTGGAACCCGGGCGAGCGGTTCATGCCGTACAACCCGACCACCGGGAACGAGTATCGCAGCGCCAACGCCCTGTGGCTGATGAGCCAGGCCGAGAGCAAAGGGTTCGGAGACGCCAGGTGGATGACCTATCGGCAGGCCCAGGAGCAGGACGCCCAGGTGACGAAGGGCGAGAAGGGCACCGCCATCCAGTACTGGAAATGGCAGGGCCTTGAGCCCGTGAAGGACGCCAGCGGCAAGCCGGTGCTCGACCAGCAGGGCGAGCCCGTCAAGCAGGTAGTGCGCTACGAGCGCCCGCGGGTGTGGTCGGCGGTGGTGTTCAACGCCCAGCAGATTGACGGCCTGCCGCCTGCGCCGGACCGGCCCGCGATGGCCGAGTGGCAGCGCCACGAGAAGGCCGAGGCGATCATGGCGAACTCCGGCGTTCCGGTGCTGCACGCGCCAGGCGATCGGGCGTTCTACCGGCTGTCCGAGGACAAGATCACCCTGCCCGAGCGCGGGCAGTTTGCCAGTGCGGACCGCTACTATGCGACGGCGCTGCACGAGCTGGGGCACGCCACCGGCCACCCCTCGCGCCTCGCTCGCGACATGGCACACCCCTTCGGCTCCGAAGGCTATGCCCGCGAGGAACTGCGCGCGGAGATCGGTTCCATGATGCTCGGGGAGCAGCTTGGCATCGGCCACGACCCGAGCCAGCACGTCGCCTACGTGGGGAGCTGGATCAAAGCCTTGCAGCAGGACCCGCGCGAGGTGTTCCGGGCTGCGGCCGACGCCGAGAAGATCACCAAGATGGTCCGGTCGTTCGAGCTGGTGCAGGAGCGGGAGGCGCCTGCCCAGGCGCAGGATGCCGACGCAGAGAAGGGGCGCTTGGTCCGACCCGGAACCACGATCCCGTGGCATCGTCCCGACCTCGCGCCGGCTGCCGGTCCCGCCCAGCCTGCAAGCCACTATGCAGGGATGATCGCCGCCAGAACCGAGCATCTGCCACCTACCATCGGCGCCGAGGCGGTGGCTCGCATGGTGGACTTCGCTGCACCGGACATCGTGCTTCCCAGCGAGCCGCACATCGAGCGGGGGTATCATCGCAGTGTGGCGGTTGGAGGCTTGGGCCAAGTCACACCGGACACGGTGGCGAACCTCTACGCCCAGCGCAGCATCCGCCAGGACGACGCGGAGCGGTTCATGGGCGATAGCGTCACTCTGGCCGATTGGGCGCGTGGGCGAGCCTTCGGCGCTGGACTGGCAGCCGAGGACGCGGACCAGGCCGCCGGCCTGTCCAATACCTTGCGCAGCGTCCGGTGGGGCGCCGGCCACCCGGATGCGAATGACGGGACCAGGTTCGACGCCGCCGGGCGCGAGGCTGCAACACAGGCCGCCTCCGCCTTCGCCGGCAAGGGGCCGGTGCAAACCTCGCTGGCCTCGTTGATCGTGGACATGGAGGCTTCCCGCGACGCCGCCGGGTTCTCCATGGGTGCGCTCTACGTCCGCGACGCCGACCGCGTGGAAGCGCTGCACTCCAAGGGCCTCGACCGGAACAACCCCGGCGCCGACCTCATCGCATCACCGGAACGGGAGACGCAGACGGACCAGCAGCAGGCCACGCCCGCGGACGCGGTGCAGATGCCCACCATGATCCGGGAGAGCAGCCCGGCGCTCCAGGCGCCCAGCACCGAGCGGACCTACATCGCGGTCCCCTACGCGGAGAAGGACGACGCCAAGCAGCTCGGCGCGAAGTGGGACCGGGCGGAGAAGTCGTGGTTCATCCCAGCCGGTGCCGACACCGAAGCCTTTGCGCAATGGATGCCGGCGAAGGATTCCGTCCACATCGCGGTGGACGCCGATCCGGTGGAGCAGTTTGCCCAGGCGCTCCGGGACGCCGGCTTGAAGGTCAACGGCGCCCCAAAGATGGACGGCGAGCTGCACCGGGTCCCCGTGGAAGGCGACGGGCTCCGCGAGCGCAGTGGCGCGTACAAAGGGCACCTCGACGGGCGCCCGGCCGGCTTCATCCAGAACCACAAGACCGGCACGCGTGAGAACTGGAAGGCCACCGGGCAGGCATCGGCGCTCACGGTGCAGGACCGGGCGCAGATGGCGGCCGATGCCGCGCAGAAACGCCACGACCGGGCGCACGAGCGCGAGCAGCAGGCCGAGCGCACCGCGCAGCAGGTGGACGCCATGTGGGCGGCAGCCACGCCCGTCCAGGCGCATCCCTACCTCGCGGACAAGGGCGTGCAGGACCACGGGCTGCGGCAGGGTGCGCCGGACCAGACCGTCACCGTGAACGGCGCCGACGATCGGCCGCGCGAGTTGAGCGTCGCCGGGCAGCTCTTTGTCCCGGTGGCGGACGAGACTGGCAAGCTGACCAGCCTGCAGTTCATCCGCCAGGACGGGACCAAGATGTTCATGCCGGAGGGCAAGGTCGAAGGCGGCCACTACGTGATCGGGGACGCCGGAAAGGGCGGCCCTGTCCTGATCGCGGAAGGGTTTGCCACCGCCGCCACGCTGCACGAGATGACGGGCCTGCCGGCGATCGTCGCCTTCAACGCCAGCAACCTGCGCCTGGTGGCCGAGGCTTACCGCGCGCTCGATCCCACCCGCGCCATCTACATCGCGGGCGACGACGACAAGCACCGCGAGGCCGAGCGGGACGGGCAGGGGCGGCCGAAGGTCAACGTCGGCCGGGTGAAGGCGGAGGAAGCCGCTGCGGCGATTGGCGGGCAGGCCGTGTTCCCGATCTTTCCCGACAACACCCCCGGCACCGACTGGAACGACCTCGCGAAAAGCCAGGGCCGTGCCCACGCCGCCGTCCAGCTCCGCGGCGCTATCGCGGTGGCAGACCGGGAACAGGCCGTCCAGGGCATGTCCGCAGCCCGCGAGGATGCGGGGCAGGAGCAGGGCCACAGCCTGTCCAAGTCGCTCGGCCAGGCGCTCGGCCGCATCGGCAAGGCGTTCGGCCGCGATCGTGACAAATCGCAGGTGCAAGAGATGGGGCACGGGCGGTAATCATCGGCTGTAGGGGCGGGAGGCGACCATGCGTGCATTGACCGAGCTGCTGACCGTGTTCGTGGCGGCGTTCCTTGGCTTCTTCGCGCTGGTGGCTTCCCTGATCGGAACCGCCGCGGGCTTCCTGCTGATCGCGGTGGCGGGGTTCTTTAGCACTGCCTCGCTGCTGATCGCCCTGTTCGCCGGGGTGATGTTCGCGTTCACCGGCAACCACCACGACCGGATTGCGGCCGGGACACCCCGGGTAGCGGCTCTGCGCGCTGCAGGTCGTGTGCCCTCGCGCATCGAGTCGTCCGTAGGGTTATCGCCGAGGGCACCGGACTCCGGCAGGACTGGGTGCGCGGTTCTGTCATCCCTCGCGCCACGAGTGATCTGGCCTTGAGTGGGTGCGTCCCATAGGATTTCGGCCGCATCGAGGTTGGCGGGAGCATTCGGTTGGATTGTATCTGCTGTGGCTCGGCGGCGTTGACGGAGCGCCCGGAGGTGACGGCGCAAGGCTATCGCCGGTTCCGCTGCCGGGCCTGCGGCAAGCAGTTCAACGAGCGCAGCGATGGGGTGCTGAACCGGACCTCCCTGCCGAGCGACATCATCGCGTTCGTGGTGTTCTGCCGCCTACGCTACCAGCTGACGCTGCGCGACCTGAGCGAGATCCTGCTGCTGCGCGGCTTCACGGTCAGCCATGAGACCGTCCGGGACTGGGAAGCCAAGCTGTTGCCCGTCATGGGTGAGGCTCTGCGCAAGCGGCGGCAGGGGATGCGTCGGCGTCCCGGCCGGAGCTGGTATGTCGACGAGACGTCCCTCAAGGTCCAAGGCCGCTGGTGCTACCTCTACCGAGCGATCGATCAGGACGGAAACCTGATCGACACCCTGCTCAGCCAGACCCGCGACATGGCTGCGGCCCAGGCGTTCCTCCGCTGGGCGAAGGCGACTGCCGGCTTCGCCCCGGATCGGGTGACAACCGACGGACACGGCTCCTATCCGAGAGCAATCCGCTCAACTCTGGGCAAGAAGGTCCGACACCGGACGAATGCCTACCTGAACAACCGACTGGAGCAGGATCACCGCGGCATCAAGGGCCGTATCCGATGTATGCGGGGCTTCAAGGATCATGATGCGGCGGATTGCTTCTGTCGCGAACATGACGAGCTTCGCGACCTTCTTCGTGCCCGCTCCCGTCACAACCAGCACGTTCCAGCCTCACGCCGCCGCAGCCGCTTTCTCCGCAACGCCGGCATTGCGCTCGACGTCTTGCGAACCGCATGACCACCACAGCTGCCTTTCACATCGGCTGTCGTCGATGGCGTGAGCTCTGACAGAACCACCTGGTCCAGCTTCAGACCGCCATACTCATACGCTCGGCTTCATTGAGTGACGTACGCCGACCGAGGGTCGGCAAACTCCTCATGTGTCAGCCAACTTGGCCGTTGGTATCAGACCGCCACCGGTAGTATGTCGGCTCCGTCACGCCGATCGCCCGGATCGCCTCTACCACCGGCTTGCCCTGGCCCACCAGGACCTCGACCTGCCGCAGCGGGCCTGCGATCTCCTCCAGCTTGTGATGCTTCCTTGCCATCCCACCCTCCGTTTGCCCGCCGGCCATACATAACCGACGGCTCACTTCTAGGGATCTTCCGCGTTTTGTGTGGTCGTTACGGCACTGAATTTCGATCTCTGATCGCGTGATAAGGCGATGAAGCTGCCCAAACGATCCATGTAAGGCTGTGCCAAGCTCGACCTGCTCCGCCAACGCCTGCTGCTCGCAGCGTGACGACCACACGAAACGCGGAAGAGCCACTTCTAGGGGTCAGGTCACGGTCACTGGGCCAAACTTTGGCGCATAGAACGCACCTTTTACGTGCATTTTAAAAAATTTTGAAAACTGTTGCGAGCATTCTTGGTGTGTCCTAATCTGATTACGCGAAGATAAGTTTGGACAAGCGGTTTATCGATCGATCACGAATGGATTTGTCGGTACGCACATAGGAGACAAAAATGCCAACACAAACCATTAATCTCGGAAACGGCGATAATACAAATACTTATGATAACGGAAACTATATTGTAACTGCAGGTGATGGCAACAATACGCTAACCTTTGGCAGCGGCGATGATACGCTGACGCTGGGCAATGGCAACAACACCCTGACCCTGGGTGGCGGCACCGATAAAATCACGCTGGGCGTGGGCAACAACACCGTAACCACTAGCGGGACCGGCGCCGACAGCATCACCGCGACGGGCGGCAACAACACGTTCACAGTCGGCGACGGCGCGAACGTCATCACGGCTGGGGACGGCCTGAACACGACCACCGCCGGCAATGGCGACAACACGATCACGCTCGGCAACGGCTTTGACCAAGTCACCGCCGGTGACGGCAATAACGCCATCACGGTCGGCAATGGTCCCGGCGACGTGGTTCATGTGGGCACCGGCAGCAACACGATTGCCATCGGCACCGGCAGCGCCGACATCGTCCATACCGGCGGCGACAACAACACGGTCTCCGTGACCGCAGCAGCCCTTGGCCCCGATGAAATCCAGGGCGCCCTGAGCACCGGTGATGGCACCCACAACAAGTTGCAGGTGACCACCCCTGGAACTGTCGACCCTAACGGCGTCAGCGGTTTTGGTATCATCCAGCTGGCCAATGGCGGTGCCAATACCCTAGCTCTCCAGGACGCCAATTTCGAGCGTCTTCCTGGCGGCGTGATCACTGTGCTTGGTGGCGGCTCAGGCAACACCGTGGACGCATCCTTCCTTTCGGCGGCTCACGGCGTGGACATCTTTGACGGGGCTGGGACCGACTCGCTGACTGGCGGCGCCGCAAACGATACGTTCCATAGCGCGCCTGGCCAGGCAACCGTCGACGGTGGGCTCGGCTCGAATACGATGGTCTATACTGGACCCAGGTCCAGCTACGTGGTGACCGCCGAAGCCGGGGGCGTCTTTCACGTGGTGGGAGCCAACACCAACGATACCCTCAGCAACATCCAAGAGGTTGCTTTCTCGGACCAGAGCGTTCCGGTCACCGTCTTCCTGACACCGACACTGGCGCTCTCCCCCCTCAGCGACAGCGGCGCCAAGGGCGACGACATCACCAATGTTGCCCAGCCCACCCTGACCGGCACCGCCGAGGGTGGCAGCGTCGTCAACGTCACCGATGGCGGAGTTCAGATTGGAACTGCCATCGCGGACCCCACCACAGGCTTCTGGTTGATCGCTGCGACCAGCCCGCTGGGCGAGGGTACCAACGCGCTCACGGCCACCGCGACCTACCCCACCGACGCCTCCTACCAGTCCGTGCCGTTGAACGTCATGCTGGACACGACGCCTCCGGCCGCTCCGGCCGCCCTTACCCTCGCGCCGATCAGCGACAGTGGTGCCAAGGGCGATGACCTCACCAACATTGCCAAGCCGGTCATCACCGGCACCGCGGAAGCGGGCAGCACCGTCAATGTCGCTGATGGCGGGGTGCAAATCGGCACCGCTATCGCAGACCCAACCAGCGGCGCCTGGTCGGTTGCAGTGACCGGATCGCTGACCGAGGGCGCCAACGCGCTCACGGCCACGGCGACTGATGCCGCCGGCAACGTCTCAGCCCCGTCCGCGGCATTGAGCGTAACGTTGGACACGACGCCCCCGGCCGCTCCGGCCGCCCTGACCCTGGCGCCCGTCAGCGACAGCGGCGTCAAGGGCGACGACATTACCAACGTTGTCACACCGGTCATCACCGGCACCGGCGCCATTGGCGACACCGTCACCCTGTTCGACGCCAACACCGCGATTGGCACCGCGGTGGTTGCGAATGACGGCAAGTTCTCGGTTACCGCGAGCGGCATCCTGTCGACGGGTACCCACAGCCTGACCGCCACGCAATCCGATCAGGCGAGCAATGTCTCGGCCTCATCCGCGTCTCTGGCGCTCACCATCGTGCCTACAGTGCACAATATCTATGATAGCGCCGGCACATTGATTGGCACCGTGAGCGGTCCGGGAGCCCAATCCGGCTTCAGCACGACCGCACTCTCGGGGGGTGCTACGGCCACCACTGACCCGAGTAGCGGCGTTGTCACGCTGCTGTCGGAAAGCAACGCGATCACGACCCAGGGCGACGACACAGTCGATGCGGGCAGCGGCAACACCACCGTGTTCGCCGCCGGCGCCACCACCTCGGTCAATGGCGGCTCCGGCAGCCTGCTGCTGGTAGAGGGCACCGGTAACGCCACCCTGACCGGCGGCACCGGCTCGGCCACCGTCTTCGGCGGCGTCGGCACAGGCCTGTTCACCGGCGGCAGCGCCGGGGGCAACGTCCTGGTCGCGGGCGCAGGCAACACCACCCTGATCGGTGGCGGCGTCGGCGATGTGCTGGTCAGCGGCGCGGGCAGCACCACCATCAGCATGCAGGCATCGAGCACGGGCTTCGGCGGTGCCGGCGGCTCCACCATCACCGGCGCCGATGGCAGCATACTGGTAGGCGGCTCAGGTCCCACCACCCTGGTGGCCGGCAGCGGCGCCGAGGGGCTGTATGGCGGCACCGGCACATCGGTCCTGTATGGCGGCACGGGCCTGGACACCATGGCAGGCGGCGCTGCGGGGCAGACCAACATGATCGGCGGTTCGGGCAACACCCTGTATATCGGCAGCACCGGGGCTGCCACGATCTCCGGCGGCAACGGCGACGACACCATCTTCGGCGGTGCCGGCAGCCTGAAGGTCGTGGAGGGCAGCGGCTCGGACCAGATTCTGTTCGGGACAGGGGCGGCCAGCGTCACCGGAGGCACGGGCACAGACCTGTATTCCTTCATCAACGGCCAGGCCGGCGGCAGCGCCGTCGTGTCCGGATTCAAGGTCGGTACCGATCGGATCAACCTCTATAACTACGATCTGTCCACCGTCGGCACCGCGACGACCGGCGGCAACACCACCGTAAGCCTCAGCGACGGCACCAAGCTCACGCTGCTCGGGGTCACCAACCTCGGCAACACCTCCATCGTGTGAGTGTCCATCCACGAACATATTGATTTGGACGAATGAGTTGTGACTCCATGGTTCTCGCATCGATTCGTGGGAGCCCTGGATGTGGACGGCATAGAACCGAGGTCGCTATGACCGCAGCAAGCTGCGCTACCCGAGCGATCTGACGGATGAGGAGTGGTCGTTGGTCGAGCCGCTCATCCCGGCGGCCAAACGCGGCGGCAACAAGCGTACGGTCGACGTGCGCGAGGTGGTGGACGGGATCATGTACATCCTCGGCACGGGGTGCCAGTGGGCGGCGCTGCCGAAGGACCTGCCGCCACGCAGCACGGTCAACAGCTACTTCGTGCGATGGCGCGATGACCGCACGCTGGATCGGCTGCATTACGCGCTCTACGTCCAATGCCGGGAGCAGGCAGGGCGAGAGGTCGGTCCGACAGCAGCGATCATCGACAGCCAGAGCGTCAGGAGCGCGGAAAAAGCGACTGTCTTGGGTGTCAAGACTCGTTTCGATTTCTTATAATCTGACGTGGGTCGCGATGCTTCAAGTCTGCCGTGTCGCGCCACCGCCTTGGGCGGCTTCGGCCTTGAACCGCCGCCGCCCACGTCAGCGGGGCTCTTCATCGGTTCGGCGTTACAGCTTGAACTTCTTGCCATGGGGTTTTGGTCCGCAGGATTGCATTGAGAATACCGAGAAGCCGGCGCATGCACGCGACAAGCGCCACCTTCTTTGGGCGGCCCCGTTCGACCAGGCTTCTGTAATGCTGGCTGATGACAGGGTTCCAGCGTGTGGCCGACAAGGTCGCCATGTAGAGAACATTGCGAACATCGGTCCGGCCGCCCGCAATTGCTCGTCTGCCACGCATTTGCCCGGAGTCACGGTTGATCGGAGCGACACCGACGAGAGCGGCAATGCGCCGCCGGTCGAGTTGGCCAAGCTCGGGCAGATCGGCGATCAGGGTGCGTGCGGTGATATCTCCGACGCCTGGAACGGAGGTCAGCAGGTCATCCGTCGCCCGCCAGACAGGCGAGGCTTTTACGGCAATTTTAATATCGCGATCCAGCTCGGCAAGTTGAGCTTCCAATGTCTTCAGTGTCGTCTTGATCGTACGCTGAACGCGAGGATCGCGGGCTTGTCGAAGCCGGTTGGACTCCATGCCGATCATCTCCACGACCTGGCGTCGGCGACCGACCAGCTCGGCCAGTGCCTGGCTTTCGGCATCAGCGATCGGACGGGCCTCGGGGCGGATGCGTTCTGCGAAAAGAGCGATGATCTGGGCATCGAGCGCATCGGTCTTGGCAAGCCGCCCGGTCGCGCGGGCGAAATCCCGGATCTGACGTGGGTTGACCACGGCAAGCGGCAGGCTGGCACTTGCCAGAGCGGCGGCCACGGTAATCTCGAAGCCGCCCGTGGCTTCGAGCACAATCAGCGTCGGAGCCAACGCGCGCAAATCGGTTGCGAGCTGTTCCAGGCCCTTGGGATCGCGTGCAACGGCGAAGACCTGGCCTGATGGGAGAACATGGACGTCAAGACGATCTTTCGAGACGTCTATGCCGACGACGCTGGGCGAAATCAGAGGCTGTTCCATGACCCGTCCTTGCGAATGCGGGCTCGCTACTCGGCCCAGACGACTGTTCGGGTTCTCAGCGGAACCGATGGATGAGGCGCCTTGCTTTTTCACGGGCTCGATCGCCCTGGGGGGTTGCGGGCTCTCATCCACCGGTAGCCTCTCCGGCCTCGTCCCAGCCGGCAAGGGCAAGATACAAGGGGGGGCTCGGACCCGCCCGGCTACGACGCGGGGAAGAAGATCAAGGGCAAGAAGCGCCACGTCCTGGTCGATACCCAGGGCCTGCTGATGCACGCTGTGGTGCACGCCGCCGACATCCAGGACCGCGACGGCGGCGTGCTGCTGATGGGTGCGCTGTTCGGGCTGTATCCGTGGGTTTAGAATCCATACAGCCTGTGTCAGCAGCGGTTCACCGCTCAGTGCGTGCAGGAAAGCTCCGATTCCGTTAGGTGTAGCCGCTCGCAATCATCCGCGCTCGTGCTCGCAAACGGAGCGGATTCCTGCTCGGATTAGCTGACAATAAAGCAGCGGGCCGGCTCACGTTATTTGCCAGCCTGCTCGCCATCGTCGTGACGTGCTCGCCAACGGCGGTTCGTGCTCACAATCGCTGCCAATGAGTGGATCTGCTCTGCGTACACTGGGAGACTTATACCAACGGCCAAGTTGGCTGACACATGAGGAGTTTGCCGACCCTCGGTCGGCGTACGTCACTCAATGAAGCCGAGCGTATTAGCCCGCCCGTAGCCCCATCGCCATCCGGGCCAGCGCCGCAGCCGCCCGCACGTCCGGCTCGTCCCCCTGCCCCGCCCGGTCCGCTAGCTCGACCCACAGCGCGTGGATCGTGACCTCGGCGCCGGTCGCGCGCATCTCCCGCTCCACGTTTGCCAGCGTCGCCCGGGCCCGCATCTCCAGGCCTTCCTGCGGGCAGTAGCGCAGGTGCCAGGCAGCCTGGTCGTCGGCGGACAGGGCGCGGCGCGGGGAGAGGTCGAAGTTGAGCACGGCAGAAACAGGCGGAGGCGAGGGCGGGAGGGGGTCGGACATGCCCGAGGGGTGCCCTAGTCCCCGACATGGTGCAACCAGCTCAGGGCCACATAGACGGATCGAGCAGCGCGATCAGGGCGCCGATCGCCACCAGCCCTGCCACCAGACGCACCAAATTAGGAACGCGACGCCGGCCGTAGCGCCAGGAGTTGGCGCGGCGAGGCCAGGAGCAATGCCGCCCATTCTCAGGCTGCTTTGACGCCAGCGGACGCGAGAGAAACCCCAGCAACGTGTGGTTCGGCGGAGGCTGGGAGCCGGCTACCGCCCGGATCACCTGCTGCGCCGTGGCCACGTCGATCTGGAACAGCTCGCGACGCTTGCGGACGCGGTGCGATGTCAGCATCCGGTGCACGGCTTGCTCCGCGCCGGCCATGTCGGACACGGGCGAGCAGTAAGCGATCTTGCAGGGAGCGAGAAGCCCCGAGACGTTGGTAATCTCGGCTGCCCGGGTGCGGGGATTGCGTCCCGTGCGACCGATCTTGAGCATCCCGAGCCCGTCCCAGGCCGGATGCGTAAGAATGTAGATCCAGCCGGGAGTAGGGCGGTCATTCATCCGTGCCGTCCTTCATCCGGCGGGCGCACCGCTGCATCACGCGCCACCCGCCCAGACCTAACCAAGCGAAGCCGGAAAGGCACACCGCCTCACCCACGAGCTGCGCGTTCTGCGATCCGTCCGAGAGCCCAATCCAGATCAGGACGATGCCCGCCAAGAGGACGTAGTAGAGCCGCCGCATCAGTCGCTTGTCGTGCTGCCCCGGCGTCACTCGTCCGCACCGCCTTTGACGCGGATCGCAAGGAACTGCCGGAGCGCCACGTCCGCACGCGCAGAGACGCGCTGCATCAGAACCTCCATGGAGGCCCGTTCCCGAACCCCCATGCGGGCGAGCTGCGCCACCCGCGCCGGCTCATCGGCCTGCAACAGCGTGCAGGCCATGATCGTCCAGGGGCTCGCCAGATCGCCCCTCACTGCATCACCGGGCCGAGGTTGATGGCCTGGACGCCGGGACGCGCGGTGCGGCGATCCACGTAGGGGCGCAGCACCATGTCCTTCGTCACCTGCACCACAAAGGCGTAGCCCGGCCGGATGGTCAGGGTGTTCGGGATGGAGAGCCCCGAGCGGGCGTATTCCTGGCCCAGCTCGCCAAACTGCTGCCCGATGGCAGCGGCGCCGATCTGCTGCGCATTGTAGCCGTTCGAGGACTGGCCGGTGCCCTGGCTCAACTGGATGCCGGCGCTGCCGAGCGCGAGGATGAGCGCGTTGCCGAACTTCTCCCACATGTGCCGGTCCACCTGGTCGTGCAGGCCAGCATAGCCCGCCTGGTCGGCCGCCGGCATGGCGCCGATCGGGATAGAGCTGCTATCCGGGAAGATGATCCGGGTGATGACAGTCGGGATGCGCGTCTGGCCACTGGACACCACGTTGTCGTAGGTGCCGATGACCTTGGAGCCCTGCGGGATCAGGGGGAACCGGCCCGTGGCGCTGTCATAGATCGTCCTCGACACGCGGCCGACGAACTGGCCGGGCGTGTCGCTGTTCTCGCCGCCCTGCGCGACGCAGGTAATCACGTCGCCGGCCGTCACCACGTAGGGCGACACCGGATCGCGCACCGACGCGGCCAGGGTGTCGTTTTGCCCCAGGTTGCCGGCTTGGTTGACGAACCCTTGCTTCTCCCGGGCGCCGGTTCCGTCCGGCCCGGCGGGTGGCAGGATCGGATAGCCACCACCGACGCCGAACCCGCCGGCACCCAGGCCGCCGCCAGCCACGCCATAGCCGCCCACAGCCGCAGCCTGGGCGATGCCGCCTGCCACGCCCTGGCCGCTCTGGAGCGCGCCCGTGGCGGCTTCCTGTGCCTGTTGAGCGCTGCCCTGCGCCTGCGCGATCTGCTGGCCCAGGCCGCCCCCTGCGCCGGTCTGTGCGGTACCTTGCGAGACGCCCGAGGACGTGTCTGCCTTCATGGCGTCCTGCTCCGCCTGCATCCTCGACTGCTGGAGGCTGGCAAGCTGCTGGTAGTAGGTCTGCCACGCCTGCTTGCGGGCCTGCGTTGCCGGGTCATCGTCCTGCCGCCCTTGGCCGTTGTCGGTCAGGACCGCCGGCGCAGGACTTGGTGCCGGTGCAGGCGTGGCACCGGAGGGCGCCGCCTTCACCGCGTTGCGGAACGCCGTGGACTCGATCTCCCCACCATCTGGTGCGCCGTTGAGCACCGCCGGCGTCGTGGCGCCTTCGGGCCTCTTGTCCGCCTCATGCGCGGAGGCGGCATTGGACTTCGATCGCTGCTCGTACGTGTAGCCCACGGCGCCAGTCACCGCGAGAACGGCGCCGACCCCGAGCCAGATGGGCACACGGTTGAGACGACGCACGCCCACGCCGCGCCTTGGCAGCGGTGCGAGCAGAGCAGGGGAGTTGTTCGGGTTGTCTCCGGCCGGCGGCTGCGCACCGCTCACCGGGCCGCCTCCTGGACCATGACGGTGTAGGGTCCACCGCTCTGCAGCGTGCCCGCCGTGTTGCGCACGAAGAAGCGCGAGGCTTCCTTGTTGCCGTCAAGCAGCAGGCGGACCAGCTCGCCGGAGCTGTCCATCGGCGTGATCCAATACCGCAGGGTGTGCCCGCCCTGCGTTGCCGGCGTGCCGGGGGCGGCAGCGCTGGCCTCCGTTGTGATGGCGAAGCCCTGTTGCCGCAGGCTTGCCGCCAGAACGGGGGTAAGGGCGTTGCTGGCCTGGTCGGTCGGCGTCGGATCAAGCGCGAGCGTGCTGGCGGCGGCCGGGATCTGCGCGGCCAGGAAGGTGCTGATGCTGCCGGCGAGCACCTGCGCGTCTCCGGTGTGGGGCAGGGGCTCGACGTAGGATGTGCGCGGCCCGACTTCGGTGCAGGCGGACAGCCCGCAGGCGGCGAGCGCCGGCAGGGCAAGGCGGAGGATGCGGTTCACTTGCAGTCCTTCCCGCGCGTGAGCACCACGCGCTGCTGATCGCCACCGACGCCGGAGATGAGCGCCGCCTTGTCCAGCATGGCGTCGACCACGTAGCGGCTGCCGGCCATTCGGTAATTGACGAACTGCTGGCTCGACCCGGAGAACAGGCCGCCGTCGTTCGCCAGCGTCACCAGCGCCGGAGCGGCCTGGTAGGCGATCGAGGACGGGAACTCGATGTAAGTCTTTGCTCCATCGGTATAGGCGCGCGTCGGCGCCCAGCTCGGCCCGCCCGTGGCCGGCGACATGCACATGAACTGCAGGTTGGCGGTGTTCTCGCCCGTGGGTAGCGTCGTGCCGGCGCTGCCGAATGCTACCTGCTGCTGATAGGCTTTCCACTGTGCCTGCCCATCGTCGGGGTAGTTGAACGCCACGAGGGGCATCCACTCCGCTTCCGTGCTGACCAGCTTCACGGCGTAGGTGCGACGGTCCGTCTCCACGTCCAGCGAGGACGTGAGCCCGGCATCCACCGGCTTGATGATGAGATGCGTGGTCTGCGTGCCGGCGTTGCCGGAAAGGGACGGCGTGACCTTCCAGCGCACGCTGTCGCCCAGGTTGACGCTGTTCACGACCTCGCCGGGCTGCAGGGTCAGGTTGCAAATCTGGAGCGGCGCACAGACCACCGTGGGCAGCGTCGCGCCGAACAGGAAACGCACATAGCCGTCCTCGCCCGCGTGCGGCATCTCGTTCCGGTTCTTCCACCGCTGCGACAGGGAGAGCGCCCGCCGCTCCTTGGTGTTCAGCACTGCCCTGGACGGCGACACCAGCGGGATCGGCGGGGGCATCGTCGCCGGCACCGAAGCTGCGGCCATCTGCGTGCCGTGTGCGCCGCTGCCTTGGTCGGTCTGGGCGACGGTGCCCGCGAATGCGGAGGCGCTGGCGCTGGCCTCGATAGCCGGCACCTGCTGCGCAGCAGCGAGGGAGGGCAGGGCGGCCAGCATGGCGGCCCCGAGCGTCTGCCTCATGGCGTTCATCGTCCCACCTGCCTTTCGCCCCAGGGCATAGACTCGACAAACAGGCCGGTGGCGTTGGCGCGAATGTCGGCATCGGTGATCGGCGGCGTGTGGCTGACCGTGATGGTGGCTTCCCATTGCTTGGAGGACTGCGGGCGACCGTCGCGGCTGGTGGTGTCCTCCCGCCACTCGGCCCGCCAGGTGTTGCCACCGGGCAGCGGAATGACGGAGTCCACATGCACCGCAATCATCTCGTCGGCGGCCCGGGTGAAAGGGCTGTGCGCGGCGAAATGGTCGTTGAGGAACGAGAAGGCGGGGCCGTTCTTGTCGACCATCGCATACGCCTCGCCAATGATCGCGCGCTCGGCCTGCACGTCGATGTAGACGCTGCGGACATCGGTGACGAAGCGGGCGAGCTGCGCGCGGACAATGCGCGGATCGAGCGGCCCGGACAGGTCGGCGCGCTCGATCGGCAGCTCGTCCCCGAGCTTGTTGACCTCGACCACGTAGGGCACCACGCGGCTTTGCGACGACTGCCAGACGACGCCACCAACGGCGACTGCCGCCACCCCGAGCGACGCGAAGGCCACCAGGCGCCATGTGCGCGCCGCAGCGATGTATGAGCCGTATCGCTCATTCCACTCCCGCCGTGCGGCCAGATAGACGGCCGAGTGCGGGTCGTTCGGGTTGAGGGAAGGCGTGTTCGCCGGCCGCTGCATATGTTCTCCGTTCTAGCTGATGCTGTTGTTGGTGCCGCTCGCCGCGGATGCGGACGCAGCCGGTGCAGGCTTGCTTTTGTCGTCACTCAGGAGCCGGCGCTGGTTCGCCATGTCGGCCCCCATGCGCCAGGTAGCCATGCCGTGGTTTGAGCCGGGCGTGCCCGACAGACGGCGCCCCAGGTCGCGGATCGGCGCGGTGGCCAAGTTCTTTGCGGTCGCGCCGGTGAGGCCCGCAGCGCGGCTAATCATGGACCGCTCCGGCGCCTCACCACCGCTGGCGCCGGCCTTGCTGTCTGCGGCGCCCACCTGCGCGGAGGCAAGCTTGAGGGCGTTGGTGGCCATCGAGCCGGCGCCGACGGCCCCGGCAACCGCGCCAGCAGCGCCGCCAGCAACCGCCATGGCAGCGCCGGTCAGAGCCGACCCGCTCGACAGGCTGGCGCCGCCTACGACCCGCTGGAACTCGTCCGGGAGCACCTTCACCAGCGCGAGCATGACGACGGAGGCGCCAATCAGGATCAGCAGGGACGAGTTTGTCATGTCGGAGAATTGCGCCGCCCAGCCCAGGACGATGTTCTGCCCCACGCTGATGAGAAGCTGGAGCATCAGCAGCTTGGCGCCGACAGACAGGGCATAGCGGAACGTCGAAATGGCGATGTCGCGCGTCCAGCGAGAGCCGCCGAACGCCATGTTGAGCACCCCGGCCGAAATGGCGATGTAGCTCTGGACAAGGGTAATCACCATCGTTGCCGCCATCAGGGCAAAGCAGACCTCGATGACAATGGCGGCGATCATCAGGGACACAGACGCCGCTGGGCTCCACAGCGACATCTGGCCGAGAACCTTTTGCCCCAGCGACACGCCTGTTGCGAACACGTCCGAAGGGGCAACCGCGGTAGCGCCAGCCGCGACCCCGGCGGCGCGGTAGCTTTCAACGATCGCAGTCCCCCAGGTGGAGGCGTTCTGCAGCAGGGCGAGGAACAGGCCGAGCGTCAGGATCTGATTGATGATCTCGGCCAGCCACTCGCTCAGGTCCGCGCCGCGAAACGCGAGCTTGGCGGCCGACCATGTCATCTCGATCATCGCAAGCAAGCCGAACGTCCGCAGGGCGAGAGCTTGAAGTGTGGCCTCCCAGCCGGCTGCCTGCCCCTGGAACTGTCTGATAACGCCATCCAGCACATTCACGCTCTGCGCGTGCGCCGGCAGCGCCACAGCCAGCATCAAGCCAAGACCGAGGCTGCTTCGATAGACCGCCCTGTGCATCAAAACTTCTGCCCTCCGTGGATGTCGGGCGTCGGGCCGGAGGGCAGAGACCAGGGGCGCTCCGGCTGCACGACCGGCGACGGGCAGGACACGGCAACCTGTGCCGTCATGGTCGCGCGGGAGACGACGTAGCCGGCGCCGGCCGACGCCAGCGCGGTGCCCGCCAGGATGGCGACGGCCACGGAAGCCTTGAGAGTCAGCATGCTGCTCACCACGACTGATAGCCGGTCGTCGCGACCGGAGGGGCGGAGTTGAAGTGCGTCATGGCGGCGTCGTTCGTGGCCTGCCGGTCGGCATCCACGGCCATCTGCGTCGCCTGCATCTGCGCGGTGGTCGACAGCGTGGCCTGGATTTGGAGGAGCTGCGTGGCGTTCTGGTGCGCCAGCTCATTGCCGGCCTGGAGCGCCTGCATTTGCCCCTGCGCGGTCTGCGAATGCTGCTGCAGGGACGCGAGCAGAGCCGCGTTGCTCGCCTCCTGGCCCTGCTGAATGCCGAGCGTGCGGCCCATCGTGCTCAGGTTGTTGCCGATGGACTGCTGATACCCGGTGAGCTGGGAGGGGATGTTCGTCAGGTTCCCCACCTGGTTCGCGTAGGACGAGGCGCCCTGGAGGCGCGAGAGCATGGACCCGGAGTTGCCCGAGAGCAGGGAAGCGGCGTTCGACAGGTATTGCACGCGCATGATGTCGCTCTGCGCCGTCGCCCAAACCTGCGACGGCAGCGCCACGGTGTTCATCACCATGTTGGTGTATTGGTTGAGCTGGGTCTGATACTGCTGGAGCTGCGTCGCCATGGACTGCGCCTCCTTCGCGTATTGCGAAAGCTGCGTGTAGGTCGTGGCGCAGTTGACGCAGTAGGTTGAAAGCTGCGCGTGCGCCGGCTCGGGCACCGCGGCACCGAGCAGCCCCACGACATACGCCTCGGATGCGAGCGACAGGGCGAGGCGCAGGGCCTTCGCGTGGCTACTGCAACGCTGCATAGGACACTCCCTTTTCATCGAGCCAGGCGAACGGCCACCGCTCGGCGTGAACGCGTTCCAGATCGCGGATGCGCGCGATGGCTGCGGGTGCCGTTGCTCCGGCAAAGGCGAGCGTGACCGGCCCGAGGCCAAGGTCGAACAGCCGCCGTCCTTCGGATGACACCAGGTAGTAATGCCGCTTCTTCGTCGCGGTCCGCAGTATCTCGATCTGTGTCTCGTTGAGGCCCAGGCCCATGTAGAAGTCCCGCGGACCGGGGTTCTGCACCGTGCCGGTCACGCCGGCTTCCTCGTTGGGGAGGAATATCTTGGTCGGGCAGGACTCGATCAGCACATCCATGATGCCCGACCGCACGGCGTCGGACAGGCTTTGCGTGGCCATCACGACAAGGCAGTTCTTCGAGCGCAGCAACCGCAGCCAGGCGTGGATCTTCGACTTGAAGGCCGACTTGCCCAGCATCGTCCACGCTTCATCGAGCATCAGGATGGACGGCGTGCCGTCCAGCGACATCTCGAACCGGCGGAACAGGTAGAGCAGCACCGGCACCGCGGCCTGCTCGTTCAGGGCAAGCAGATCCTCCATCTCAAAGACCATGAAGCGGCCGAAGCTGATGCTGTCCTGCTCGGCGTCGAGGATGCGGCCAAGCGTGCCTTCCAGCGTGTAGTAGCGGAGCGCGTCGCGGATCGTCTCGTCCTGCACCTGCGACACGAAGTGCGTCATGGTGCGCTCGCTACCGGGCTGGCGCAGCAGCGTCATGGCCCGGTGGATGGCGTCCCGCTCGTGCGGAAGCGGGAGGCGCTGGGTTTGCAGCTCGAAACAGGCCGCAATCCAATCCTCCGCCCACACCATGTCGGCATCACTCTCCAGCGTGGAGAGCGGGCAGAAGGTCGGGGCGTCGTTCTCGCCCGCGATGTCATAGTGCTGCCCACCGCACGCCTTGGCGACGGCGAACAGGCCGCGCTTGTAGTCGAAGGACCAGATCCGCATTCCCTCGTAGCGCAGCGCCTGCAGCGCCACCGTGGAAAGCAGCGTGGTCTTGCCCGAGCCGGTCGGCCCGAAGATCAGGGTGTGACCGACATCACCGACGTGGAGGTTGAGCCGGAACGGGGTGGCACCGGTTGTCGCAGCGTGCAGCAAGGGCGGCGAGGCCGGCGGATAGTAAGGGCACGGTGCCGTGTCCTTCCCCGTCCAGATGCTCGCCAGCGGCAGAAGGTCGGAAAGGTTGTCGGTGTGGATCAGCGGCCGGCGCACGTTCTGCACGGTGTGTCCGGGCAGGCTTCCAAGCCATGCTTCCATGGTGTTGACCGTCTCGACGCGCGCCGCAAAGCCCTCGCGCAGCACTTCGCGCAGCACAAGGCGGGCGTTCTCCACCAGCTCGGCCCGATCGGCGCCCATAAGAACGATGACAGGCGTGTAGAAGCCCGACCCGGCGAGGCCGGAATTGGTTTTCGCGATGGCGGCCTCCGCCTCGCCCGTCATCAACAAGGCGTCCTCGTTGATGCTGCCGCCCTGCGTGCGGAAGAGCTGCGCCGTGAAGCCGCGCACCTGCTGCTTCCACTTCCGCCGGAACTTGCGCAGCTCGCCCAGCATCTCGTGCTGATCGAGGTAGATCATCCGCGAGGACCAGCGGTAGGGGATCGCCAGGTGGTTCAGCGCGTCGAGCATCTGCGGCCAGGATTCAGCCGGGAAGCCCTCGATCGCGACGCAGGCGATGAACTGCTGCCCGAGCTTCGGCGTGTCGCCGGCCCACAGCTCCTGACCACCCAGCACCGCGTCCAGGTAGCAGGCGCCCGGGGGGATATTCAGCTCCAGCACCTCGCCGGTCAGGGCAAAATGCAGGTAGTTCACCAGCTCGTCGCGCAGGTGGTCGCGGCCATGCCGATCGGTGACGACGTAGGACCGCATCCGCTCCAGGCGCAGCGCGTCCCCGATGGCGTCCTCAAAGTCCGAGACGGCTTTCTGGAAGGTCTGGAGGATGCGATCAGCGGGGCTGACCCGCTCCGTCACATCGTCATCGTAGATCAGGTCCGCGACTTTGCTCTTGCGGCGCAGCGGCGGTGTGTAGTGGACAATCAGCACGTAGCGGTTCTCGAAGTGCATCCCCTCGCGCATGAACTGCCGGCGGCGTTCCTCGTCCACCAGACGCGAGACGGGGTCGGGGAAGTGTGACATCTCCGCGGGCGGGTAGGCAGCGGCCGGCGTGCTAACCGCCTCGACCCACGTTGCCCAGCCGGCACCGAACCGGGACAGCGCCGCGTTGACGCGCCCCGTCAGGTGGTTGCGCTCGTTGTCGGTGCTGCTCTGGATGTCCGGACCCTGGTAATACCAGCCGGCCAGCAGCGAGCCGTCCTTGCACTGCACGATCCCGTCCTCGAACAGCGCCGCCCAATTCAGCAAGTCGGCAACGCCGGCCGCCGTGTCGCGGAAGTGCTTGAGCGCGAGCATTCAGAGCATCCAGTACAGGAGCACGGCCACGATCAGGACCAGGGTGAGATAGAAGCCCCACGCCGACTTCTCCGCGTCGCGGTAGGGGCGAGAGCGGGCCGAGTAGTAGCCGCGGTATTTGATGTGGCGGGCATAGACCCGGCTCATCTGCGGGTCCGCCTTGGCGATCTGCCGGAAGATACCGATGCAACCGAACCAGAGGACGGCAGCAATCACCAGGGCGACCATGTTCTGCCCGCTGACCGCGAGGCTGGCGGCCACGATCGCCATGATGAGCGTCGGTTCGCGTTCACCGCCCAAGAACAGCCTTGGGCGGTGCAGCACGCGATAGAACGGGGTCCGCCGCAGACTCAAACAATAGCCCCGGAGATGCCGAGCGAGGACGCCAGATTGGTGACGCCCACGAGGAAGGCCGCGACCAGAACCACCATGATGAGCCGGCGGATGAACTCGTTGACCTCGCCGCCGAACACCAGCGCCGCGCCGCAGGCTACCATGGCGAGCAGCGAGATGGTGAAGGCCACGGGGCCGGTGATGTCGTTGCGCAGCGTGGTCAGGGGCGCATCCCACGGCAGACTGCCGCCAGCGGTGGAGGCGTGTGCCAGGTTCGGGTGGCACGCCACAACCCCGAGGGCCGCACCGCCGACGATAGGCTTCCAGTTGTCACGCACGAGGGCACGAATTGTCCGCACAGGATTACTCCGCGTTGGAGAGTTGATAGATCCCGTCAACCACGCCGTTGACGGACACGACCTCTTGCACAAGACGGCCGGGTTCGTTGTTTGCCTTGGCGATGGACACGATCAGGTCCACGGCTTCGGCAATCAGCTCCCGCATGGGCGAGGGACTGGCTTCCGCGATCAGTTGCTCGATCCGCGTCAGCCCAGCGCGAGCCGCATTCTCATGGGTGTTGGCGTGGACGGTGCAGACCCCACCCGGGTGGCCGGTGTTCCACGCCTTGAGCAGAGCCAGCGCCTCGCCGCCGCGGACCTCGCCCACGATGATTCGGTCCGGGCGCAGGCGCATGGTGGTCTTGAGCAGCAGCAGCATCGAGACGCCCGCCGTCGCGCGCAGGACGACCGTGTTCTCGGCGCTGCACTGCAGCTCCGACGTGTCCTCGATGATGACCAGGCGGTGCGCGCTGGCGACCTCGGCCATGTAGGCGAGGACCGCGTTCGTGAGCGTGGTCTTGCCGGTGCCGGTGCCGCCCACCACGAGGATGTTGCGGCGCTCGCGCACAGCCCGCTTGATCGCGGCGCACTGTGCCGGGGTCATGATCCCCGCGGTCACATACTGATCCAGCGAGAACACCGCCGACGCCTTGAGGCGGATGGTGAACACCGGCCCCGGCGACACGTTCGGCGGGATCACAGCCTCGAAGCGAGCCCCGTTGAAGGGTGCGGCAAGCGGAAGCTCGCACTCGAGGATCGGGTTCTCGCGGTTGACGGTAGCCTTGAGCGTGCTGGCGACGGTGCCGATGAAAGACTCTGCGGCCGACGCCGCCATATCGCCTACGGGCTCCATGCCGGACCCGAGACGGTCGACCCAGACGCGACCATCGGCATTCAGCAGAAGCTCGACCACGCCCGACGTCTGGAGCAGCCCGCAGAGCCTCGCGCCGAGCTGGCGCTTGAGGGTATCGGCAAGCCGCTGGGCCGTTTCCTCGCGCGGTGTGAGCTGCACTGCTTCCGGCATATGCGCTTTCTGCTGACAGCAGCGCACAACCGCGCCGCCTGATTTGTCCCCCTATAGGGGGACAAGCACAGACGACGCAAGCAGAAAGCGACGAATCGTATCGCTGCTGGCCGGAGTTAGATCAAGGGGGATTGTCCTGCAGAAGGTCGCTGGCGTTGACGTGCAGAACCTTTGCCAAGTTAGCAATAGTCGAGAGCGTTAGGTTCTTCTCGCCATTTTCGATCTTATACACATATTGAAACAGGATGCCGCTTAACTCTGCAACCTGCCGCAAGGTAAGACCTGCTGCTAATCGAGCCGCGCGGAGGTTTCTGCCAACAGTGACTTGCAGCAACGCTGGGACCGGCTCGCTATGGTTGCAGTCGGGGTCACAAGAAGTCCCCTTTGACGGAGCCGAGGCAGCTTTCTTCGCGAGGGGCTGTCTCGCCTTGAGGGGCCTTACCGTCGCAGGTTCCAGCGCGATGGCTTTGACCTTGATCTTCGGCGGGGTGATCGCCGGGGAAGGCTTAGGGCTGGTGGTCTGGGCTTTGGCCGCCGGGGTCTGTCTCAGTCCGCTTCTGGCCATCAGTCAGTCCTACGTGTCTTGCTAAACGAATGTAGAAGGTTCGGCTTACGCGGCAGCGCACCATGCACGCAATCGACATACGATTGCATTTTGATTGGTCGAGTTGCGCACCGAGTTTGTGAGTGCAAGAGAAGTATGCTTATCTTGCACTCGACAGGTTCGGAGGCGACGGGCATGGCGACGATCGAGGGGACGGCAGAAATCCTGCGCGACGAGCTGGTGCAGCCCGGCACGGCACTGGCGATCGTGCCGCCTAGCGCGGTCGCAGTTCTGCAGCCGGCCGCGCCGGTACAGGCCGAGACGGACGAGGCGATGATCCGGCTTTGGCTCGACGGGTTGAGCCCGCGGACCCGCCGCGCCTACGAAGCCGACATCCGCGCTTTCAACCACCTGGTTAACCGGCCGCTCCGTGAAATCACGTTGCGTGATCTGCAAACCTACAAGGCGACGCTGGCCGTCGTGGACGAGGCGACCGGGAAGCCGGCGCTGGCGAGCGCCACCCAAGCCCGCCGGCTGTCGTCGGTGAAGTCGCTCCTGACCGCGGCACACGAGCTGGGGTATCTCGCGCTCAACATCGGCTCGCGCGTGAAGCTGCCGCCCATAAAGCAGACCCTGGCCGAACGCATCCTGTCCGACGAAGACGTGTGGGGGATGCTGACCCTTGAGCGCGACCCGCGGAACAAGGCGTTGCTGCGCCTGCTGTATAGAGGCGGGCTGCGCATCAGCGAGGTGTGCGGGCTGCGGGTGCGCGACCTCCAGCCCAGCGGCGACGCCTGCCAGATCACCGTGTATGGCAAAGGCGGCAAGACGCGCGTGGTGCTGCTGACGGCTGATCTCTGGAAGGCATTGGCTGTGCTGCGGGGCAACGACCCCGACACGCCGCTGTTCCGGTCGCGCGAGCGCAAGAGCACCGGGCCGGCGATCAACGAATACGTCATGGACCCCTCGCAGGTGCATCGCATCGTGAAGGCAGCAGCCAAGCGAGCCGGGCTGTCTGATGCAGTGTCGGCCCACTGGCTCCGGCACGCTCACGTCAGCCACGCCCTCGATGCAGGGGCGCCAGCCCATCTCGTGCAGGCCACAGTCGGACACGCAAGCCTCGCCACTACCAGCCGCTACGCGCATGCCCGTCCGAGTGACAGCAGCGCGCGGTATCTGCGGGGCTAGGCAGGACTCGATTGCCGCCGCACTGGGTGCCCAATCGGGCTTTGGCACCTACTCGCGTTCCTGCAGGAAGTCATTAATGCGAGCGGCTAGCTTCTCGGGTATTTCGAGCAACATGCCATGGGTTGCGTCGATCGTCTCGACCCGGATTTTTCTAGAGTCATGAAGCCGCGCTAGTTCCCGATTGATGCCAGCAAAAAAGACCGCGAACAAATCCTGTTTCCAAAGGGCTTGATCTAGAAGCGTTGGTCTTCTACCTGCCTTAAAGATCAGTGTTCTGTTCGACGTTGCGTTAAGTAGCTCAAAAAATGACTGTTTAGCTAGATATTCATAAAACAGCCAATGAATGCCAGAAAAAATCTGAATCCATTCTTTTTCATTGAGCCCTATATTTAACGATTGTCTGTGCTCACGTCTGGCGATTCCTTCTGCCTGGGCGGCATTTAAGGTAATCTCCTTGCGGTAAGAACTAATTCTAGCTTCGATATCGATCGACGAGCTTTCATCTTCGGCACGGAGGCGGCGCTGTCGTTCCACCACGTCAGCGGGGTCAAGATCGGCATACTCGGACGGTGTCAGGCCAAAACCATCCAAGTTGACCACGGATGCGATATTAGGATGCCGCGCAGCGTAAAGAGTGGCGAGCACGCCACCCATCGAGTGGCCAACCAAAGCGACATCTGAAAAAGCGTAGTGGCGGCAAACCGCTTCCATGTCACCCATTAGCGCCTCAATCGACCAAGGACCTGCCTCTGAAAGACCATGGCCACGGAAATCCATTGCAACGACGCGGTGTTGCTTCGCCAGCAAGGGAGCCATCAGCAGCCAGTGCGCAAGAGAACAGCCGGCTCCATGCAAGAGCAGAATGGGTAAGCCCTGCCCTCCATAATCCTGCACAGCGATCTTAAGGCCGGCGCCGTTGATTGACGTGTCGCTCTCTGCGGTCATGCGGCACCCTGGCGCTAAGCGGCTTGTTGCTGGGACTGAGGCTGCCCCCAAGCTGGCAACGTAATCAACAGCCCGGTGTCGTTGACCTAGAGCAGAATCCGATCGATCCGAGTCATGAACGGCCCTGAGCCAGCCCCTGAAAACGCAGCACGGCGCCCTCGCCCCTGATCCAGCCTGGTCAGATGACGCTCTAGCCCATCTTATTCACAGACCCACCCAGATTCGTCGTTTCTCAGTGTGAATTCAATGCCTTACGCTGGAACTAGCCGTGGCAAAAATTGCCGCGGACCTTCTGTCAAACATCCTTACGTTTCAGGCACTTGCCGCTGAGAAGAGTTACACCGTGAATAAAATGGGCTAGTGCTCTGCGTGTTCCTGCGACCGGCGCTTAAAAGCAACGCCTTGGGGCAGTTCTTCCAGGGGGATGCGGACACTCGGCGGAACCTTGTCCTGCGCGTGGCTTCCCTTCCTGGTGATCCGAAAGTGGCATTCCTCCACCACCGCGAGAGACTGCGGATGGAGGAATCCCATGTGCTCGACCGCATCGCAGATGGCGTCGTAGTGCTTGTCGATCGCCATGGCCTCGGCACAGGCAGAAACCAGCTCGGCGTCCGCGCTGGCGGCCTGCGCGACGCCGGGGAGCATCTGCGCCGCGATGGCGAGGGACGAGCCGGCGAGCACCACAGCCCGGCGTTGGAGGTTCTGCATGTTCATGCCCTCCCCGCCACGTCGCGCGCCAGCGAGGCAGCCAGCGCCACCGGATCGTCCCCCGTCGTCAAGTGCAGCAGCAGCAGGACCGCCTTCGCGCGCAGTCCTTCCGGCGTCCGGGCGCGAAGCTGGCCGGCGCGCAGGATCGCATCCGAGTACGCGACGAACAGCGGGGTGGCCGCTTCCAGCGCCGGCATCACCGTGGCGTCGTCATCGTCCATCGCCTCGATACCATTCATCACGGTGGCGGCTTCCTGGTTGGCGGCCTCGGCCTCCCGGCAGCAGGCCAGCAGCTCGCGGTCGGCTTCCGCGGCCTTGTCGGCGCCGGCCTCCATCGTGACCAGCAGCGCGAAGGTGTCGACCATCTCGGCCAAGTCGCGCTGCGCCACCGACACGAAGGACGCGGGGCGGATCGCAGAGGACAACGTGACCATCACGCTGCCCCCACCAGGTCACGAACGATCGCGCCGATGAGTTGGCTGTTCCAGCAGCCGTCGTGCGTCCAGATCGGGTCCTTGTCCCAGCCCAGCAACGTCTGAACGCGCGCAACCTGCCCCTGCCGCGTCGTGGCCCGCAGCGCAACGATGCATTCCAGGAGCGGATCCTGCGCGTCGAGGAACGGCTGCTGGTCGACTTCGCGCGCCGCCTCGAAAGCCTGAGATTGGGCAACGGTCATGACCTGAGTACGATTGCCGGTCCACAGCGCGTCGGCCTTGGCCTGGAGCGCGTCGCACTCAGCGCATAGGCGGATCAGCTCGGCGTCGGGGCTGGTGGCAGCCGGGACCGCCTCGCCCGGGTTCGGGAACACGATGGCCGCACCGAACGCCCCGCCTGTCAGGGCCGCGAGGATGGCGCCGCCGAGGACCCGGCGACGGGTGGAAGCGGACGCGGCTGCGCCGGGCGTGGTAGGTGTCGCGATAGCCTTCGGCATGGAGAGGTGTCCGTGCTGCCAGGTCAGGGACGGTTGGCGTCGGAAGCGCCGGCCGTTCCGCCTGCCGCCGCGAGGGCGGAGGGTGTGCCGGGGGAGCCGCCCCGGCGCAGAAGGCGCTAGAGCCGCGGCTTTGCCGGCGAGCCCTGCGCAATCTCGGTTGAAGCCATGGCGGCGAGCGCCGGCCGCGTGAGTCGCGCCACAAGCCACTGCAGGACGAATACCCGTAAGGAGCCGGTCTGGCCTCGGCTCCCGTCCTGCGCGTGTGTCACCAGGTTGTTGACGGTGACGGCCTCGGCCCGCGCGATGCCTTCGAGGGCAGTCCAGAACTCCGGCTCCAGCTTTAGAGTCGTGCGTTTGGTGCCGTTCAGGACGGAGCGGAGGACCAGAGTTGACGCCATGGTGTCAGGCCAGCCGCGTCGCGTTGAACGCCGCCACAGCCCCGTCCCACTCGCCGGGTAGCCCGCCGTTGATCGAATGGCCCGCCTCGAGGACTGGCGCCTGCCGGCCGTAGTAGCGACCGGCCATGACGCACAGCCAGCCGCGCAAGCCCTGCGCCGTGAGAGCCGACAGCGTGGCCTCCGTCAGCTCCGCGGTGTCGCTGCTGCCGATGGTGGCGTGCTGGCCTGCGGTGGTCAGGAACACGGTGGAGCGCATGGCCTAGGCCGCCTCGACCGGGGCGAAGGCGAGCATGGCGGCCTGCGCGACGGCCAGGGCCTTGAGCGCAGCGCGGCGCTGGGCGCGGGCCTTGTTGATGAGACAGAACGCGCTGGCCTTGTAAGCGGCCTGCATGTTCACCCGGCTGTAGGCATTGGCCTTGTCCAGCTCGGCGCAGCACACCGTGTATTGGCGCTCGGCACCTGCGCCATCGCGCACCGCGATGGCCAGCGCCCACTCCGCCTTCTGCTGCGCCGAGTAGCCGAACACCCGGTGCGCCGGGCGGAGCAGCAGGACGCCTGAGAGCATGTTGCAGGGCTTGGCGGGGGTGGCGTTGGCATAGGTGAGGCCGCAGGACATGGTGCTTGCCTTCAACCGTTCATATGGTATTATTCATACCATTTTGAGCGGCAAGAACAATATGAAAAATATCACCTGGATGGATAAATGCCGTCTTTGACGGGAAGGCAGATCCGCGCCGCCCGTGCCCTGCTGGGCTGGTCGGCGCAAGACCTAGCCGACAGGTGCAAGGTTGGTATCAGCACGATCAGGCGGACGGAGCTGGAGGATGGCGCGGTCCGAATGATCCAGGGCAACGTCGACGCGGTGCTCCGCGCATTCGACGCGGCCGGCGTACAGTTCATCGAGCAGAACGGCGGGGGCGATGGCGTCCGCATGAAGGATCCGCTGCCGTGACCTACACCTTCGACAGCTCCGCTTGGCCGATAGGCGATCCGTGGCCGGACAACCTGCTGCCACCGCCAACGGTCACGGTGACGCTTGCCTCGCTGGAGCTGGAGACGTTGATCGAGGATCACGTCATCTCGGCCGCCAACGCCGCGGACAAGCGCAACCACGACGCCGAGATGTTCCACACCGTGCGCGCCAGCTACCTGCGCCAGCGCCTCGCCGCAGCGGCGCCGCACAGGTTGACGCCCGACAGGAAGGGCAACGCATGACCGCGACAGCCACCGCTCGCGCCGGTCTGGCATGGCTGGGCACCATGCGTCGCCGGCCGCCGGACTTCATCATCGGCGGCGCTGACCGCCCCTACATGCGCCGCTGGTATCTCATCCCGAAGAACACCCGGTTCAACGTGTACCTGCACCACTTCCGGCGCAGCGATGACGACCGCGCCCTGCACGATCATCCGTGGTGGAACGTCAGCCTGCTGCTGCGCGGGCGCTACCGCGAGCACATGCCGCACGGCGTTCGCACCCGGCGGCCTGGCGTTCCTGTGTACCGCCACGCCGAAGCATCCCACCGTATCGACCTCCTGCGCGACGAAGCGGGGATCGAGCAGGCGGTGTGGAGTCTGTTCATCACCGGCCCGAAGGTCCGCGAGTGGGGTTTCTGGTGTCCGAAGGGATGGCGGCACTGGCGCGATTTCACCAACCCGGCCGACGACGGGGCGACCGTCGGGAGGGGCTGCAATGACTAGCCAGACGGCGACCGGCCTCAACCAACCCGGCACCCGGCTGCTGGTGTCCGGTGACGACGGCTCGGGCCTGGAGGGTATTGTGGTCGAGGGCGAGCGCGACGACGCCGGCCGCTGGGAGTTGGACTGCCAGTTCGTGCTGCTGACCGACGACGGCGAGCGGTTCCGCGTGAACGGCTGGTGCTGCAAGATTGAAACAGGTGTTTCAGCGTGACCGCCTACGGTCCGCCCCGGGCGTTCCCAGGCATTCTCTATGCCGGGGATGGGATGCGCCTGGCCGGCGATGGCCTCGACACCTTCACCGACGCACAGGGCAGTGCCTTGCCCTTCAAGGCCGTCATCCATGGCACGCCGCCCAGGCCAGGTGCGGGGTCGGAGATGAAGGTGTTCGACCGCATCTGGGTTCTCCCGGACAGCCTCGGCAGCCCGCCCGAAGTTCCGGTGCAACTGCTGCTTGAGCTGGTCGGCATCATCAAGCGCGGCGGGCAGGTCGGACTGGCAGCGCGGGACGGCGCCGCGGGCGCGAAGATGCGCGACATGCTGGTGCTGCTGCTGTCCCCGCCGGAGGGCCAGGCATGAGCAGGGCACCTTACTGGCCCGAGGCGACGTTGACCGGCATCCGACGCCTACGCGACGCCGGCAAGTCGTGGTTGGAAATAGGGGACGCCCTCCAGATGTGCCCCAAAGCCGCCCAGCGCTTGGGAAAAAGGATGGGTCTTACCCACGCTCGATCGGAGCGACCCACCAATCCGCGACCGCGCCAACCTCGTGCGGTGGCGCAGACCCAGCCGGTGCAGCGGAGCCCGGCGGAGTTGGCCGGCGCACGCCCGACCCTGCCACCTGGTGCGACGTGGGAGCTGCTGACCGCGGGGACATGCCTGGACGGTCAGCCATACCCCGAACTGGTGGCGCGGCAGGCATGATCGAGGACCTTCCTGACCTGGCGTTCCTAACCCTGTCCTATGCTCACCACCATGGCGGCGGGATGACGGACTGGATCGCCCACATGGCTATCTCGTCCGTGATCCATGCGGTGATCTACGGCTTCGTGTTCCGGTTAATGGGCCACCTCACACTCAGCGAGGACGCCGTGCTGGTAGTGGCGGTGCTCGCCGTGGCTTTCGTGTGGGCGCGCAGCCGCGACCGGCGCGGCTGGTAGAGTGGCGCTTACCTCCCACCCCGGTCCCGGCGCCATCGTCATCTGCGACTTCTCGACCGGCTTCAGACCGCCGGAGATGGTCAAGGTCCGGCCGGTGGTGGTCATCTCGCCCCGGCGACGCATGGGGCAACTCGCTACGGTGGTGCCTCTCAGCAGCAAGGAACCCGACCAGCGCGAGCCCTGGCACTACCCGCTGCGGGACGGAACCTATCCTCCCGCCGAAGCCAGATGTGGGTGAAGGCCGACCTGGTGGCGACGGTGGCGCTTGATCGCCTCGACCGCATCATGGTCCGTGCCGGCGGCCAGCGGACCTATCAGGTGTTCCAGCTCGGCCCAGACGAACTGCGGAGCGTCCACCTGGCCGTGAAGGCTGCTCTCGGCCTTCCTTGAGAAGGAGACCCAGACGCGCTATATATGTCGGCGTTCCCGCTCCACGGCCTCGGCCGCGCCGGGCTTGCAAGACCCCCTCAGGGGCCGGTTACGGCGATCGGTTGATGACAAGCCCGCCGGGACCGCAAGCAGCCTCTGCCCTCACAGGCGGGGGCTTTGTCATCTCTGGGGTATGCAGGGTAGCGCCTGAGGGGAGACATCCATCAAGATGCCTTACCTCAGGAGCTATAGGCTTCGTTTGGCCGTGGAAATCCGGGCATCGCCGACGAGCTGCACCATAAACCGTGGGACCGTCGGAAACTCAACCAGCCCGGACGTATCCGATGGTGAGGTTCCCGATATAGTTTCCGGTCGGTTTTTCGGGTCCAAACATCACCGAAAAAGACTGAGTTCGGAATCGACGGAAAACGATCCAAATTGCGACGGATCGGATGATTGTCGGACATTAAGCCGAGCTTTGCCCAATCTGGCCGACAGCAGACCGGCAGCTAAGCAGCAAGTGTGAATAAAGAGCGGACATGCATGAAGCTGTCGCAGAAAGGAAGGTTTTCGCGGCGGTTAAGCGGCGTCTACACGATAGTGCAGTAGCTACCCATTTTGATGGGTTCGTGAGCGTCGAGAAATTGTTTGGAATTTACCTTCGGACCCGGCCCTAGCCCCCGCCTCTGCGGGGAATGCGGTCGCGAAGATTCATCCGGTCCCCCTCGAGCACGTACCGGCGTCCATTGCGCGTCAGGGTCCGTCCGCCAGGCCCAACACGGATCAGTCCAAGGCGGGTCAGGTACTCGCTGAATTCAATGAAGTCGACTTTGTTCGATATCGCGAGCGAGCGTCTGAGTTCGTCCTCCGAGACCGCACCACGGCTTGCGAGGATGCCTAGCAGGTCGCGGTGTACCGGTCCGAGCCCGTTCGCGTCAATCTGCATCGTGTCAGTAAACCAGTGCCCCACGTCAAGCGCGTTCATCCGCGAGGCGACTAGCTGTTTGCTGGGCACCTCCCCATCCGCCTCCGCCTCGGTGAGCGAGTAGAAGTGTGCGATGAGCGGATTGAGGATTTGCACGCTGGGGCGCGGCGCGCACTGCATGCGCGCGGCGATCTCGATGCAGGCGTCCCGGGGCAGGTCGGCGGACGCGAGCATGCCGCGACCGCGCAACCACACGATGCCGGCAGTCTCATCAAGTGTGTAGGCGCGCAAGGTCGTTCGCGTAGGCCTGCTCAGGAACGCCTCGCTCAGCTTCCCGGGGTCGGTGGTCGCGAGCAGAAAAACGACCCCTGAAAAGTCATAGGCGACGTTATCGACTGTCGTGGTGCGGCGCTCGTCAAGCGCGCTCAGCAGGGCGGTTGCCACAGATCCCGAGATGGCGTGGACCTCGTCGATAAACACGACGCAGGGGGCCACGGTGATCGGGCCGATCTCGTCCGGCGCGATCTCCGGCACCATTTCCGCTTTGCGCAGCCGTTCGACGATCATCTCGGGCCGCCTTAGATCCGCCCCGTTGAACAGGATTGGCTCAAGGCCAAGCAGTCTTTTTGCCACCTCGTACGCGATCGAGGTTTTGCCGACACCCGCCGGGCCGACGAGCAGTTTGTCTGGAAACCGCTCGTTCCAGCCCTTCGACTTTTTCGCGAGATCTGCGAGCTCGCGCGCCGCCTCGAGCTGCCCGATCATGCCGAGCGCGTTCAACGGTGGGGGCCAGGATACGCCAGCATGTGTATCCCGGAGCACCGTTGCTACCGGTGCGGTCGGCGGGGCGGGGGGGGGTGCCAC
>JAABUM010001158.1_pt1 | contig 40833 bp, 32 predicted proteins | sample 5559161 | NCBI WGS metagenome assembly JAABUM01 (sample SAMN10711868, study PRJNA513369) | rock metagenome | isolation source: Antarctica rocks | place: Antarctica: Victoria Land, Siegfried Peak nord
GAAGATGCTCGGCTTGTGCCGCAACATGCTGTACCGCAGGATCATGGGGCGACCTCCTCGACTCACGCCTCTCCTCGCCCTACTACCCTACCACACACCCTCTTTATTGGGAAGATGATCTAGTATGATGACCCGCACCCACGTCGGCGCCCAGGTGATCACCCGGCAGGGCCGCGCCGCCCACGAGATGTCTCGTGTCCTGCCTCGGACGTGGCAAGAATGTCACGACGAATTGGCGCGCCGGGATATTGACCCGGCCTGGCGTGCCCAGATCGAGTTGAAACTGGAGAGCATCTGCCGCGGCTCATGGTAGAGGATGATATGATACGCCAGTTCAAGGATATCGACCGCGACGGAATCACCACCCTTCTGTGCGACGCCGATGGCAACCTATTCCCCTCGGAAGAGCCGGCGTTCGTCGCCTCGGCGGAGGTCACAAATCGCTTTCTGCGGGAGTTTGGTGTGGAACGGCGCTTCACAGCCAGCGAACTCCGGCTCGCCACCACGGGCAGGAACTTCCGCGCCACAGCGGTTGATCTGGTCAGGAGCCATGGCGTTCCGCTTGATCCCATGCTCGCCGCCCAGTACCCCGCCCCGGCCACCGCCATTGGCACGCCGGTCGCCAGCAACCGCGTGCTCACCGCGGCCAGCCTGGATTGGTGGGTGGCCCAGGAGAAGCATGAGGTTACCGCCCACCTGCGCGCCACACTCACACCGGACCCCCAGGTCCTTGGTCCGCTGACGGAACTGGCGCCGCTCTTCACCCTGGCCGTCGTCAGCTCCAGCGCCATCTTCCGCCTCGCCGCCTGTTTCGAGGTCACAGCCCTGGCCCCACTCTTCCCCGAGCACCGCCGCTTCAGCACGGAGGACTCACTGCCCACGCCGACCAGCAAGCCCGACCCGGCCATCTACGCCCTGGCCGGCGCGCGCCTCGGGCTCACCACCCGCCAGGCGCTGGCCATTGAGGACTCGGTCCCAGGGGCGCAGTCCGCGGTCGCCGCGGGCTACCCCACAGTCGGCAATGTGGTGTTTGTCTCGCCCGCCGAACGCAACGCGCGGATTGAGGCGCTACGCGAGGTGGGGGTCGCCGCTGTCGTCACAAGCTGGCAGGAGCTGGCGGAGCTGCTTGTGGTGCCCAGCAGGCCTGGTCGTCCTCGCGGAGGGTCAGTGTCCCTGGCCTGAGTGCCCCGCGCCGTCGGGTCCCAGTAGGGCGCGCCCAGGCCCACAAAGGCTCCGCGCCACATAGACGCCGTTGCTGTCGGCCACGCTGGCGATGATGCTCAGGCCATCGCGCAGCCACTGCACCGCCGCCCCAGCGATAAACACGCTGCCCTCCAGAGCGTAGGTGACCCGGCCGCCCACCTGCCAGGCCACGGTGGTCAGCAGCCCGTGAGCCGAGGGCCGGGGCTGGCCGCCCGTGTTCATCAGCAGAAAGCAGCCGGCGCCGTAGGTGTTCTTGGCCATACCCGGCTGGTAGCAGGCCTGCCCGAAGGTGGCCGCCTGTTGGTCGCCGGCGATGCCGGCCAGCGGGATCGCCGCGCCGAACAGGGCCGGGTCGGTCGTCCCATACACCTCGCTGGAGGAGCGCACCTGGGGCAGCATGGCCGACAGCACGCCGAACAGGCGCAGCAGCTCATCGTCCCACTGCAGCGACCCGATGTTCAGCAGCATGGCGCGCGCCGCGTTGGACACGTCGGTCAGGTGCAGCCGCCCGCCGCTCAGCCGCCATAGCAGGAACGAATCAATCGTGCCAAAGGCCACCTCGCCCGCGCTCGACCTCCCGCCCCTGCTCCGTGATTGGCACTCCACCTGCCTGGCGCTTACTGCTCCCCTTCAATGTAGCGCGCGTTCGTGGTGATCGTGACGTATGCCCCGCCGAGGACGGCTGTTGTAATGGGGTGAAAGACAAAGGTGATGCTGATGACCCATTCCTCGTAGGTGGGGTGGAGTTGCCCTGTTTGGCTACCGATCCGATCAGGAACGATCAACGATGTGTCTGAGACTGTTTTGTTGCGTACGCTCAGGCTCATAACATCCCGCTGGGGCACTTGCGGGGCGCTGGCCAGCGCTTTACTCAGGATGGTGGCCGGGCAGAGGGGATTCTGCCCAGACGGGTAATCACATGTCGGTTGGGCGATGGAGCCGGCATATTGAGCGCCTTCGCGCGCGGCATGCGCCAGAGCATTGTAGTCAACCGCGACACGCCCGAAATCAATAACGGCAAGAATCAGCAGGAGCACGACGGGCAGGAGCAAGGCAAACTCTGTCAGCGTTTGTCCCGCTGTCGCCGTGCTGCCCCGTCGTGCCGGATCGCGCGCAACTGGACTCGCCGCGCTATCTCCTCTGTCCATTCACGGCCCTTCGCGCTATGAGTTGTCGCTGACGCCCAGGGTGATCATGTTCGATGATAACCCCGCGAAACCATCCGGGTGCGCGCTGACGGCCACAACACTATAGGTGGCCGTCGCCAGGTGGGGTTCGGTCTGTGTATAACTGGTCACGCTGGCGTCCATCGTGCGGTAATCAACCGGGCATCCATTGCGATAGATGATGAACCCACCGGGTGAGAATGTCTGCCCATTGTACGTGATCTGGTAGCCCTGGCGTGGCGGCCCCCAGGACCAACTCAGGATGTCCACCTGAAGGCTAGGAACATCGGGGTCCGAACTGGTCTGCACGGGCGGGGAGCCACGGTCCGGATCATTGGGCGTGTTGCTGACCGTTGATCCGATCGTTGGCGAGATAATGGGATTGGGCCGCGCATGTATGGCCACACTCTGGTAAATGACCAACCCCCCGGTCAGCTTGCCAATGATCGGTGTAATTGGCGAAAAGGGCGCGGCTACCGTCGCCCGTACGTCTCTCTCGTTAGGGTAGGTGGGTGTGCCCGGCTGCACATCGTCGAGGGTGAGCGTCCCACCACTTTCACTCAATACAAGCTGTTGCGCCGCCGCCCGAAGACAGCTGATAGGGTTGATGTAGTTGTGGCTAGCGTACACCGCCGCCTGCCGCGCCGCGCTGCTGGCCGCCACCGTCGAGGCAATGGCACGCGAGAAGTCTACCATGATCATGCAGATGAGCAGCAGGACAGGCGCCACCAGCGCCAGTTCGACCATCGTCTGGCCGTGTTGCCCACGAACCGACTCGCCGGTACACCGCGCTGGCCCCTCTACTTTGATGCATTGCTGGCTGCCACGTGGTAATCGCATACGGCGTCTACCTTATCATCATCGTTGCCCATCGGCAGGCTCCCGCAAGCGGTCGGCGCGGTCGGCGTGTGACTGGGGGGAGGGCGGCTTCCTACCTCTCCCCTGGACGCGTCGGGCACCTGGTGACGACCACCCTAGGGGCACGCGCTCGTACCATGCACAATACACCCACTTTGCCAAAGCACCTCAACAATCCGACTGCTCCCTGGATGCCCTGGGTCGTTTGCGTAGCTCGCCGGGTCATCCACCCGCACCTTGATGATCGCCGCCACGTTGCCATAATCGGTGTTGGCGTTTCCCGAAGCGCTGCCCTTTTGGACATAGGTTGTGACCAGCACATCCAGGTACAGGTCGGTACCCGGTTGCCAGTTGACTGGGGGACTCTGGAAGTTGGCCGGTTCATTGGCGTGGTTGCTGTTGCCCGGGCCGGTGCTCCAGCACTGCGTCGTTGCCGGGTTGATGGGGATCGAGGGGCTACAGGCGCCCTGGCTGGGCCCCAGGGCAACGCCGAACACCGACGGGTCTGAGACAATGGACCCAATGGGAGGTAAACCGACGGGCGGCTGATCAATAAAGCCCTTGAACCGTGCATTACTGTCGTAGTTGCCACCAGCCACCTGGGCGTCCCAGCTATGACTCCAGAAGGTATAATCACCACCGATCCTGGCTCCGCTGGGGTTCCCGCCCCAGATGGACCAGGGGATATAGATGCCAGCGGGATAGACCGATGTTGCAACCGGCGTCGCCGTGGCTGGCGGTGTTGACGTGTTGGTAGGCAGTGAGGTGGAGGTTCCCGTGGCCGAGGGTGCCATGGTTGGAGTACTCGTGCTGGTCGCCGTGGTCGTGGCGGTCGCGGTGGCGGTCGGCGTCAGTGAGGGCACGTTGCTCGGCAGCGATGTGGCCGTCGAGCCCGGTGTGGGTGTCATTGTCGCCGTGGGTCCGGGCGTAGTGGTACGGCTTGCCGTCGGCGTTATAGTTGGGATGGTGGTCGCGCTCGGCGTGGCGCTCGGCACCGGCGTCACTACGGCGATCGGCGTGGCGACGCCACCACACGTGCTGCTGTTCGACCAATAGGCAACCGTTAGCTGATCAATAACTGTGGCCCCACTTTGAGAGTCCGTCGTGGTATCCACACGAACCGTGAACGTCAGGCTACGCGGACCTGGCCACGTGTAGAACGGCGTCGTCAAGGTGGTTTGCGGGGCATTGTGGGCGACCGCCGTGGCCGAGGCCGTAGCCAGTAGCGCATTGGTCGTCCGATTCACCACCGAGAGTATCGCCGTGGAGTAGTGCGCACCATTATCACCCGAGTAGTGAAAAGTGACGCTGGCGACGATTGGTGATCCCACGGCTGCCTGATCGTTCAGGAGCCAATCACCTCCATTGAAGCCGCTGGGCGCCACGGCATGGCAGACCACCACACTGGTGGGGGTGGGCACTGGCGTCCCCAGCGTTGGGGTAGGCGTGAAGGCGACCGGCGTATTGGTGGGTGTGGGCGTGATGGATGTATTGGTGGGTGTGGACGCGACGGGCGTATTAGTGGGTGTGGGCGTGATGGACATGGTGGTGGGCGTGGACGCGACAGGCGTATTAGTAGGCGTCACCATGCAGCCCGCTCCCACGCACGTGGTCGGTGTCGGGGTGGCTGTCGGTAGGCACCCCGCGCCTACACACACCGTTGCCGTCGGAGTGGCTGTCGGTAGGCACCCGGCTCCGGCACAGGACGTTGCCGTGGGCGTTGCGGTTGCCGAGCACCCCACTCCGGCACAGGACGTTGCCGTGGGCGGCTGGATCACGAGCGGGATCGGCACTGCTCCTGATGCTTTGCTCAACGTGGTCCCGCTACGCACATCCGTGCCTCCGCTGCCGAGTACCCGCGCGAAGAAAGCTGGAACATGCGTACTTGTGGAGTCAATTTGTACGCCGTTAGCGTACACCCTGGTCCCGTTCACGGTAGTGTAGGGGGCCGTTCCGCCGTTGCCCACCAACTGGTTCCAGTCCATTGTGGTCGCGCCGCCACTGTCCTGCAGCACGTAGCGGGCACGAATAACCGACCAACCCTGCGCCTGTTTCGTTGCGTCCTGGGCATGGGTGGCGTCATCATAGTCCCACCACCAGGGGCCGGCGCCATTCGCCGCCAGGGTGTTGTCAATGGCTCTCTTGACCTCGCTGTCCGTAGGCGGAGTGGCTGTGTTTGTTGTGCTGGCGTTGATGGTTGTCCATTGTCGCAGCACGCTTGTGCCGGCCTCAGCCGCGCTGGTTGCGGAGTTCTCCATGTGCCGCTGCTGCACATAGGCGTAGCCGACATCCACTGAGAGGCCAACCATCCCCAGCAGCACAACCATGAAGAGGGCGCCTATGACCATCACCTGGCCGCGTTCACCTACCGACTCGCCGCCCGTTCGACCTATCTGCTGCCCCATGCGTCCCATTCTGAAGTGCCCCCATGCCCATGTGGCTGCTGGCCGCCGCCGTGGCTGTCTTTTGATAGCGGCTCAAGCTGGCTCATCCGTCGCGCTGGCCGTCGGCGCTTCCTCAGGCAAGGCAACCTAGCTTGACGATGAGTATAGCGATTGGTCAGAGTAGCGACAATCCCCCAAGTGGCGCTTCACGTAACCTAAAGGTCCTAGCTGGTGACCGCTATTGTGGGTGTCAGACCACACAGGCGCGGCGCGTGTTGTTGATTTGAAGGGGAGCAGTGGCCTGGAGAGCTATTACGGCGCGGCTGAGGCACTATCGCCCGCATGGTAGAGTGGCAGCAGGCGCAGCGAACGGATGGCCCAGGCGTCCAGGGCCACCAGGGTCGGCAGGCCGTCCCCGTTCTGGCCCTGCTGCTCCAGGGGGCGCTCAGGGTCGGCGCGCTCGGCCAGGGTCACCGCACGCACAAGGCCGATGCGCGGGGTCAGCAGCCCGGCGTCCAGGCGGGCCGTGGCCGGGATGGGGCTCAGATTGCACAGGCGCACGATCACGCCGCGGCCATCGTCGGCGCCCTTGAGCGCGCTGACGCCCACCTGCGCCGGCCCCACGCGTAGCAACGAGCCGCTGGGCGGCAGGCTGCCTTCATCGGCGGGGCCGCTCTCAGCGGCGGGACCACAGGGTACGGCGATGGCGACCAGTGGGCTGGCAAAGGCGCGGGCGTGGGGTACGGCGTCGGCCCAGGCGCCACAATGCGGCAGCAGGGCGAACGAGGCCCTATGGCTGCCGGGGCACTGCGCGTCCGGGGTGGCCAGCCCTGGACCCGCATGGCCGCGGCGGGTGCTCAGGTCGTCGCGGGAGAGCGCGCCCACGCAGCGCAGCAGGGTCAGCAGTATCTCCGTGCCGCCATCCGCCGCGCGTCGCGCTTCGTACTCGGGCAGCCCGTGGTTGGCCACCAGCAGGGCCAGCTCCTGTTCGCCTGACCCTGCCATGTCGCCGATGGCCTGGCCGTGGACGGCCACAAAGCCCTGCTGCGGGGCCGTGGGCGCCGGCTGCTCGGCCCAGCCCTCGCCGCCCGGGGGTGGGGCCAGGGGACGGCGGGTGATCTCGAAGGCTCCCTCGGCGTGGACGTGGTCGGTGACCAGTGGCGCGCCCAGGACCACGCGCAGCCGGTGGTCCTGGGCGGTGTTCTCTACCTGCACATCAATGTCCACGCGGGGCAGCCCGTGGGTCAGGGACACGGTGACCGTGATGGGCAGGGCCACGGTCAGCGGGCTGCGCCGGACGCGGGAGGCGGCCAGCGCCACAGGCACGCGCAGTTCCAGGGCCAGGCGCATGGTCGCCCCCAGTGGGTCAGCCTCCACCGTGATGCGCGGCGGCCCGGCCGGCGCCCTGACCACATTGTCGCGGGCCGGTGGGGCATAGGTGTAGGTATCGCCAGCGTCACCACCGTCCTCAAAGCTCAGGCAGCGCCGGTAGGTCACGCCCGTGTGGCGGTCCACCACGGTCAGCGCGCCGTCGCTGGGGTCGGCGGTCACCGTGTACAGCTCCGTGGCTATGGTGGGTAGACCGTCCCCGGCGTGCTCACCCTCCTCCGCCTGCCCGAGGGGTAACCGTGGAGCAGGATCCCCGGGGTCCGTGGGCGCGCCCAAACCGTCGAGCGTGGGCACGGCGCGGCGACGCAGCCAGGCCGTGCGGTAGCCGTGGGGTGGCACGTCGCGGGCCAGATACTCCAGGCTCAGGCGGGTGCCACGGTGGATACGCAGCACCGCGCGGGGCAGTCCCGAGCTGACGATCAGCCGCTTGGTGTGCCGCACGGCCTCAGCGATCTCATCGCGGGTCAGCACGCTCTGCTCCCCCAGGGTCAGGTCGGCCACCACCGCGTCGCCCTCCACGCCCACCCGCACATCGTGTACGCCCATCTCCATCACGCGGTCGCCGGGGATCTGAGCCACCACGCTCTCGGCGTCGGGGATTTCCGCGCTGGGCAGTTCCATCACCGTGGACGCCTCGCCCTGTTCGCCCAGCCAGCGGTAGGGTAGCGGCCAGCCCCGCTCGTCCACCACCTCATACTCGTCGCCGCCGCCAGGCAGGGTCAACTCCAGGCGGGCGCGGTCGGTGCGCTGGATGTCCGAGGAGTTGAAGGCCAGCAGGGCTAGCTGCTCTGGCTGGGCCGCCGTAGCCGGCCGCCATGTGCCGGCCCCGTCCATGCTCTCGCCGCCGTGGCGCCACTCCCGGGCGGTGGGTGCGCCGGACGCTTCGGCGGCGGCCCAGGGCGGGCGGGTATCCACCAGACCGGCCAATCGGCCCAGCGCCGCGTTGGCCACCTGGGTGGCAATCTGCCCCACCCAGTCAAAGCGCGTGTGCATCTCGCGGGCCACGCTATCTATGCTGCACCCGCAGATCGAATCGTGGGGGTGGTTCTGTAGCAGATACGTCCAGGCCAGGTTGATCTCGGCGAGTGGATAGCGGTAGGTTGGGTCCAGCAGGCTGGCCAGGGCAGCCCAGTGCTCAACCTCGCGCTCCAGCAGGGTCTGCAAGGAGGTGTTGCGTTTCTTGAGATCCAGGCGGGTGGACAGCACGCCGGGCAGCAGGGGGCTGGAGCGCGAGTCGCGGTACTCACCCTGCTCCACGGCAAGGCCCTCCGGTGGCGCGGCGCGTGCCACCTCGGCGGCGTAATCGGCCAGGCTGCCCAACTCCACGGCATAGCCGGGGGACAGTAGCGGCTTGGCCGCCTCCAGCGCGGCGGGCAGGCCGATCTGAAAGGGCCGGTGGTCCATACCGTTCATCAGCAAGCGGGCCGGCGCGGTGGCCACGCCGTCCTGGGCAGCGCAGATCTCACGGATGCGTCGGGCCAGGGTGGGCGGGTCCAGGGGCAACGGCCAGGCGTTGCCATAGCTATCGGAGAGGTGCAGGCCCAGCACGCGGCTGCCGTCGGGGCCCTGCCACCAAAAGGCGTTCTTGCCGGCGTCGCGGTCACGGCCCCGCCAGAAGACGGCGCTGCCGATGCCAAAGCCGCGCAGGATCTGGGGCATCTGGGCGATGTGGCCGAACTGGTCGGCCAGGTAGCCCACGGCCATACTGGGCCCAAAGCGGGCGGCGTCGCGCTGGCCGCGCAGCAGATTGCGCACCAGCGCTTCGCCGCTGACCAGGAACTCGTCGGGTTGCACGTACCATGGACCGATCAGCAGACGCCCCGCCGCCACATGGTCGCGCAGTTCCGCCTCGCGCCAGGGGCGCAGCTCCAGGTAGTCATCGAGCAGGATGGTCTGGCCGTCCAGGGTCACCGGGGCCAGGTTCTCGCCGGCGGTGAATGCGTCGAGCAACTGGTCCAGCGCGGCCACCAGGGCTAGTCTGAACTCCTGGTAGGGCCGGTGCCACTCGCGGTCCCAGTGGGTGTGCGGGACCACCACCACGCGCGTGGCCTGCCCGGCCATAGCTGAGGCGCCCGCGCTGCCCCGCCCATCACCACCAATCACGCTGCCCTGCTACCCCCACTCACCTCACCCCCCAAAGCGGGGCCACACTGGTTACTCGTCATCGCCCAACTCGCCGGAGGCGTCGAACCGCAGGTCCAGCGGGCCCTGCTCTACCTCCAGGGCGCCCTTCGACCGCGTCTCAGCCAACAACGGCTCGGAGATCCACAGGCGCTCTAGCTCCAGGGTGTTCTTGATCCGCACGATACGCGCGTTGCGCGTGTCGCCACCGGGGCCACCGCCCGCCGAGGGCGCGCCGGTGATCAGGCACCAGGCGATGCCCTCGCGGTCGCTGGAGGCGACGAGCGGCACTTTGGCGCACTCCAGCCAGCCGCTAGTCAGGGCGTTGACGTAGGTGAGGCGGCGGTCCATCTCCTGCTCCAGGCGCTGGTGAACCACATCGGCCAGCCCCACGCCCACCGCGTTGCCGTGGGTCGCCTCGGTCAGGCGGCGGGCGTAGATGCGCCGCACCTCGCTGAGCTGTTGCACCACGCCGTGCGGGCCGCTGGGTACCCGGCCAACCACGTTGGTGTCCATGCCCGCGCCGCTGATGTTCTTGCCGATCTCGTCCACGATCAGCAGGTCCACCGGCGAGTAGGGGATGCGCCCCAGCATGACCTTGGCCTCGCGCTGCAGTCCCTCCTCGGCCTCCAGCAGCCCCTCGCGCTTCAGGCCCACCACGCGGGCCGTCTCATCGCGCCCGTTCTCCAGGATGGCTACCGCGCCCAGGATGCGCGACTGCGCCAGCACAACCCGGGCCATCGCCGGGACCACCTCAGCCAGACCATAGACGCGGCCCTGGCTGTGCGCGGTCAACGCCCCTCGATGCTTGCCCAGTCCGATCACCATCATCTTGGCCAGTCCGCTCTCCAGGGGGCCGCGGAAATCCGTGTGCGGCTTGACTCGCCCGATGACCACGATGCCGTCGGCCGCCGCGGCGTCGGTGGACCCGTAGACGGGGATCCCGTGGGGTGTCTGGCCCAACTGGATCGTCTCCAGGGAGGAGACGATGGGCGCGCCCACGCTCTGCTCGGTCACGCCCAGCGAACGCAGCACCTCGATCTGGCCTTCCGGCGTGGCCCCACCATGGCTGCCCATAGTGGGCAGCACGGTAGGCGCGCCGCCGCGCGCGCGCACGGCGTCCACTGCCGCGCGCAGGATTACCGGGATGTTGGCGATGCCCCGGCTGCCCGCCGTGATCACGATCTTCATGCCCGGCTCTATCGCCGCCAGCACTCCCGCCTGTTCCAGCGCCGCGCTCACCGCGCCGGGTATGTCAGTCAACTGGGTTTGCTCCAGGCGCTGCCGCACGCGGTACATGCGCGGCAGGGTGATGTCGTCGGTACGTAGCATGGTCATGGCGTCTCTCCTTTGGGTCGCTCCGTGTTCCGGGCCGCACAGGGACAACGGCGTGGCCCCGCGCCGCGCTTGGGTGTTAACCTCCAGTCTACGTCCGAAGGCCACGGCAGGGCAACCACAGGGCGCGTTCAGCGACGGCGTGACCGGGCGACCACCTCATTGACCACCAGCACAAATGTGTTCCAGGCAGTGTATTGCCGGTTGGGATCGGCGTTGGTATAGCAGGCCAATGAGGGGTTGGTGCAGCGGTATTCGCTGAACAGGTAGCCATCGGCCAGATCCAGGGCCAGGCGGCGGTTCATCAGGGTGCGCGCCTGGGTCCACCCATGCAGGTAGCCCGTAGCCAGGGCCATATAGTCGTAGAGCAGCCAGGTCGCCCCATTCTGGTAGTCGCCCGAGGGCCGCGTCACAAAGAAGCGGTCAGGCGATAGGTACTCGCCGGAGAACGATGCGACCACTTTATAGCCGACCGGGGTGACGCTGAGGTGGGCCAGCGTGGAGAGCACCGCCGTGTCGGAGAGCAACGGCCGATTAAATAGCCACAGCGACACGAACTCGCCCACCAACGCGCTGGCGTCCGTGGCGGTCTGGCGGCGGCCCAGAGGGATGAAGTGGAGGTAAGGGCGGTACAGCGCCCCATAGGCCTGCCGGGCATCGGCCACCTGCTCCGGCGTGACAGCGGCGCGCAGAGTCTGGGCGCACTGCAACGCCGCAGCGTAGAGGCCCTGATTATAGCTCAGCGTATCCACGGTGGGCACCTTGAACGAATCCAGCCAGCTACGGCTGTTGCCCGTGTCGCTGACGTAGTAGCCCTGGTGATCAAAACGGTGCAGGTAACGTAGAGCGCTGTTCAGGCTGGGCATGTCCGGCGGCGTGCCGAAGCGGGTGTTGTCGCGACACATCCACAGCACGTACAATATCGTGCTCTCGTCGTCGTTGTACTGGGCGGGGCCGTGGGCGCGGCGGAACAACGAGGGGACCTGTCCGCTGGCCCGTTGCTGTGCCCCAAACTGCTGGCGCATACGCAGCGAGAAGGCGGCGTCGGGCAGCGCGCCGGTGGTCCAGAAGGTGTCGCGCAGGTACACGCCGCCGTAGCTCGGGCTGGGGTAGACCGCCGCCCCCTTGAAATCAATATCGCGCTTCCAGGTCTTCTGGGCCAGGTCTCGGATCACGCTGTCCGGCACCGTGGGGGTCACCCGATCCAGCCAACGCGCGGCCGAGACCGTAGCGCTGGCGCTGCCTACCCGCATAGAGCGGATCTGGGCCGCGGCGCTATGGGCCAGGGCTGCCCCCCCGTCGCCCACCGTGCCCACCGTGATCAGGCAGAACAGCAGCCCTGAAAAGGCTAGGCTCCCGCGCCGACGCCTCGGCGATGCGCCGGCGGCGGCGCGATCGCGCCGGCCTGCACGTAGCTTCGTCGCTGACTGTCGTGGTGGACGGAGCAAACGTGGAATCCTTTCTTGCACTCCCCAGCAGCGTTATGTCGCCCAACCAGCGCCCATACACCTTGTGGCTAGTTCCCTGCCAAAGTGTAGCCAAACTGAGCCCGTCTGTACAGGGCATACTGTAGCGCGCACGGGTGAGCGCGCCACCTAGGGCACGACGACGCCCTAGGCGGGGGCGAAAATCACCGCCCTCTCCAGGGTGAGGTGAAAGTAGCCCACCTCGGCGTTGGGCGCGTTTGACGGGCTACCCTCATCCCGCAACGCGGTCAGGATAGCCGCCTCGGCCTCCAGTTCAGCCGCGCTACGGGTAGCCGCGCTGCCGACCAGATCAAGGCTGGGCACGCTAAAACACCACTGGCCAAGATCCGCATTGTAGACATAGTGGACACGCAGGGCCATCGTCTCTCCCCTCTCCAACCGCGGCGCCCCGGGTACGGGCGGCCGCGCGTTCGCTGTTGCCTCCCAGTGTGTCATAGCTGACACCCGCTGAGTGGCCCGCATCCACAGGCTGCTCAGTTTACACCTCACTGAGGCCTGGCCCGGTGGCGGTTCCTTAATCCGGTGCCCTCCAGCATCCGTTCACAGGCTGCTCAGCTTACACCTCGGTGAGGCGGCGTGCAGTGATCGCCGCTTCGAGGGCGTGAAGCACCGCCGCGAGCGCCCGCGCCGTTTGCGGGTCGCTCACCGTGCCCTCAGCGGACAGTTTGGTGCGCACATAGGGCACGACCAGCACACTCGCCTGCCCAACCTCCGCGCCAAGAGCGCCAAGGGTGAGCAGCAGCCCGGCGTGCGCCCTGTCACCGCCGCTGGCCAGCGGCGAGGCGCTGATCGCGGCGACCGGCTTGCCCGAGAACTCGCCCGACGAGACAGTCCAGTCGAGCGCGTTTTTCAGCACGCCGGGCATGCCGAAGGCGTACTCCGGCGTACAGATCAGCGCGCCATCGGCGGCCACCAGGAGCTCACGCAGCCGTTTGACGGCCGCCGGCGGCGCGTCGCCGTCGAGGTCTGGGCTGAAGTGGGGCAGGTCAGCCAGCCCGTCATAGAGGGTCACCTCCATGTGTACGGGGGCCAGCGTGGCCATGGCCCGCAACAGGGTCGTGTTGTTCGAGCTGGCCCGCAGGCTGCCCGAGATAGCCAGGATCCGCAGGGGGTTCATCTATTTTTCTTTCGCCGGACAGCGGTAGGTTGCTTTCATAGACGAGCACGAGTGACTGCCAGAGCCAGAAACCATACGGCTACGCGATGTTGCGTAGCACTGTCGTGGCAGGCCGGTACGCCACGACAGTGCTGCGGGCGTGTGCTTGGTAGGATGCAACGTTTGGAACCGCCATGAGCAGGTCTCTAGCATTGGGTAGCTCATCATGCTACATGTGTGGCAACCGCGCCATAATTGTTACCTGAGTCGCGCTACGACACCTCACGCGCAATGTGTCAACTTCTCAAGGAGGAGGAGAAACAGGGAAGGGCAAGAATAGCCTGGGTACTATTGCAGGCCGCTCACCGCTAGCTCGTCATATCGGGCGGCGGGGTAAGGTCCGGTACGATGAGCCGGCGCGACGGGAATCGCCGCTCGAAATGCTCCCGGTCGGTCGTCAGCAAGGCTGTAGCGGCGCGCAGTGCATGGACGCCGATGATAAAATCCGCCAGGATACGCCGCGGGAGGGTGGACCCGGAAGCCCAGCGGCGTTCGGCATAGGCGCGATACGCGAGCCCTGCTTCGCGCCACATCCCCAGCGGGAGCATGTCGTCTACCGCGATACCCGCTCGAGCCAGCGCCGCGTCGAGCCCCGCGATGCTTGCCCCCGGCCCCGCGAGAGCCTCCGCATAGACAGGCGCCGAGATGACGAGACCATCACTGACGCTATATCCCTCCAGCAGCGGCGTCAGCATAGACGCCGTCGGCTCCGTCCCGGCCAGCACCGGCCAGATGACATTTGTGTCGAGCGCGATTGCCATAGGCCACCTTCTCTCTCACTCACGCATCCAATCCCTCTCCTTCACCGATGCCCAACACGCGATGAGCCTGGCGTGGACGCACTAATCGTCGCCGGGCTCATCGCCGTATCTGACTTCACGCAGGAACGCAGCATCCTCCGCCAGGGTGCGCGGTGTGCCGGTTGAGAACACCCCGACGATATCGCGTATCCGGCCAGAGGCGGGAGAAGGAGAGGCGTCCACCGCCTTGGCCAGGGATATCGACCCATCGTCGTGGGTGACGAACGCCACCTTGTCGCCCCGCGCGGCGCCGAGTGTGCGTAGCACGTCGGCGGGGACTATCGCCCCATCATCCGTCACCTCAGTGATTGCGACCTGGTGCATGTCACCCTCCTTTCCGACCGCGATACTCCATTGTAGCGCACCCGTTCGCGGGTCCATCACCAATTCGCCCGCCGGATGGCCGCTATGCCGTTACTCCCAATCTGGGCGGCGGTCGCGCCCGCTGTCTACAATCGTGCCGGAAGCAGGCCGTAGGGACGTAGTGCCGGGCTAGCACTCACTGTAGCCACAGCCGTGGCATTTCTTGCAACCTTCCTCGAAGACGAAGGCCGAGGAACTGCCGCAGGAGGGGCAGATGTTGCCGGTGAGCACCGGGATAGCCACGGCGACAGCAGCCGGCGCGGCATGGCCATGCCCGTTGCCGTTCCCGTTGCTCGTGCCTGCGGGGGCCGCCGCGTTGCCCCGGCTCTCTTGGGGGGGTGCCGCGGTGGTCTGGGCGGCCGGTGGCGTGAGCAGTTCATCCAGGTGGCGCACCAGGGCCTGGGCCACCGCGTCGGGCAGGGAGAGCACGCGCTCCGGCCCGAACCCGATCGAGCGGCTGCCGCCGATGCCGCGCAACTGGCCAGCCACCTCACGCAGGCGGTCGTCCGGCGACATGTCCGAGGGCAGGCGCAGGGTCAGCGAAATCAGGCGGCCCAGCGCCTCGGCCAGCGCGGCGATGTCCGAGCCAGCCCGGCCCACGGCCACAAACACCTCTAGCGGACCCTCCTCGTCGCTGTTGATCGTGATATTGGCCGTGCCCTCGGGGGCCTTCACGTTGCGCGTGTAGCCGTGTAGCACCGGCGGGCGCGCCTTGATCACGGCGCGTTTCTTGGGCGTCGGCGCGGCGACCACCTCGACGGCCTTGGCTGGCTTGGTCTCCACGCTGGTCAGCACGGCGTCGCGGCTGCCGTCGCGGTAGTAGGTCACACCCTTGCAGCCCAGGTCATAGGCCAGCATATACAGCCGCTTCACGTCGTCTACGGTGTTGTGGTTGGGCCCGTTGATCGTCTTGGAAATAGAGGCGTCGGTATACTTCTGGGCCTCGGCCTGCACCACCACGTGCTCCTCGGGGGTCAGGTCCTTGGCCCCCACAAAGTACGCGGGGCGTTCCTCCCCAGGGTGCGCGGCCATCCACTCCTGCAGCAGGGGGTGATACATGATGTGCTCGCCAATACGATCCACCCGCTTCATGGCAAAGTCGTAGACCGGCTCAATGCCCGAGCTGACCCCGGCGAGCAGGCTGGTCGTATTGTGGCTGACGAAGCCGTTTGCCAGATACGCGTGGGTTTCCGGCACCGACAGGTCATAGGTGGTCTGTGCGCCGCCATCCTCCACGCTTGTGATAGTGTCGAAAAAGAGCGGTTCGTCGATCGCTCCGGTGAGGATCTCCAATTCCCGGTTCGCGCCGGTTGCGGTGACCCTGGTCAGGAGATCCTGCAAACGGCTGCGACTCAGATACCCCAGGTGGGTGGCAGCGTAGGCCGCCTGTTTCGTCGCCACAGTGGTGGCGACGGCAGCCAGGTGGCGTCCCTGATCAGCAGTTATCGGGATGGTGTCGCCCAGGGTCTGGCGCTGTGCGGTGGTCGGCAGGGGAGCAAGGCGCGCGAGCATGGGTAGCGCCGCGTTGAGGAGTGTTGCCGCCTGGCTATGGCACGGGCGGAGGCGGTAGCTTAGCTTGTCGCCGTATTCGCTCGTCACGGTGTACGTATGGGTGAAGACGCCCAGGGTAAGCAGCATCGCTTTCACCTGATCGTGGAAAGACTTATCAGTGGTGCTCCAGCTGATGATGTAGTCACGATCTAGGGAACCGTCGGCATCGAAGAGCCCAGCCAGAAAGGCGCCGTAGATCGCCGCATCATTACTGCGCAGTATCGCGAGCGGCACATGCGGCTGGTAGCCCTTCCCTGCATGTGTCGCGCTTGGAGAGGTCTTGGCCAGGCCGTTTGCCCGCCAGAATGCAACGACGTCCTGGGCATTTAGTTCAATGCTGACCAGATTACGGGCACACCCGTCCTGATAGGTGTGGACGGTGCGGCCGAACAGGTTCTCCAGGATCCCCACGATGCGGTCGCCGTCACGGCACGATGAGGAGGCAAAGCGCAAGCTTCGTTCTTTCAGGCAGCCATCGCCCATGTAGAAGCCAATCAGGTAAGCCAAGTCGGCGTTCAGGGTCGCCGGCAGCGTAATGGGCCTTCCTTTCGTCGGCCGTCGTGATGGGTGTATGAGCGTGATGGTCTTCGGTGGGCCGATCAGCCTGGTTGCCGCTATAGGCACGCGCATGCCAAGCGCCGCCTCAGCCAGCTGCTTCCATACCAACTGGCCGCCCTCCCACACCCGGATGCGATGGGCATGGGTGCCCTGGATGGTGTAACCGCGCCGCGTGGTGATCTTTGTGGTCTGGGCGACGCCGTTGACATAGAATGCGTCGGCGTGGCGCGGACCACCTTCCGAGGCTACCGTTAGATCCATGGTCTGCCAGCGGTCTCCAGCCGGGTCGCCCAGCTGCTCAATCGGCAGTAGGCCAGCTTCCGTCACCACCATGGTCCCTGGCACGAGGCAGCCCGTGGGGGCCTGGGTCAGCAGCACGGCGTTGCGCAGGCCCTGGGCGCGGATTTTGTCCTTGATCGGGTCGGGTAGCGCTTGCACAAAGGGGCCAGCCAGGTGCTTTTCCGCGTCGAACTTGGGGAACGGCCCCTTCTCGGCGGCGATCTCCGCGCTGGCCTCGTAGGCGGCGTCGCGAATGGTGGAGAAGATGCGGTCTACCACGGTCACGCTTTCGGGGCTACCGTAGGCCACCTCCAGCATAATCAGCGTGTCGGCCAGGCCCATCGTGCCCAGGCCAGTGCGCCGGGCCCCATACTTCTGGGCCTGCTCGTTCTCGGGGATAAAGTAGTGGGTGTAGTCCACCACGTTGTCCAGGAAGCGCATGGCCTCCCGGCTAGCCTGGGCCAGGGCGGGGTAGTCGAAGGCGCCGCCACGCACAAAAGCGGCCAGGTTAATCGCGCCCAGGTTACACACGCCCCACGGCGGTAAGCTTTGCTCTCCGCAAGGATTCACACAGCGCTGGGTCTCGAAGTACCAGGCCGGGGTCATCTTGTTCACCCGATCCATGAATACCAGGCCGGGGTCGGCGCTCTTCCAGGCCATCTCGCAGATGAGGTCCCACAGGTAGCGCGCCTTGACCGTGCGGTACACCTTGCCGCCCCAGGTGAGCTCCCAGTCGGCGTCGCGTTTGACCGCCTCCATGAAAGGGTCGGAGATGGCCACCGAGATATTGGCGTGCTCCAGCCGATCCGGCTTGCTGGTCAGCGGGTTGATTGCCTTGGCCGTGATGAACTCCTCGACATCCGGGTGGTTGTCGTCCAGCATCAGCATCAGGGCTCCCCTGCGCGAACCGCCCTGCTGCACGACTTTGCCCGTGGCCGTGGAATACATCTCGCCCCAGGGAACAGGGCCGCTGGAGGTGCCGTTGACCGTCTTGACATGGCTGCCCCGCGGGCGCAGCGTGGAGAGGTTGACGCCCACGCCGCCGCCACGGGCCATGATGTCAATCATCGTCTTGACGTTGTCCATGATGCCCGCCCGGCTATCTTCAGGCCCGGGGATTACGAAACAATTGTAACATGTTACTTCCGCCTGTGTACCGGCGCCGGACAGGATGCGCCCACCGGGCACAAACTTGAAATCGCGCAGCAGCTCGTTGAACCGCTCCGTCCAGGTCGCGCGCAGTTCCGGCGTGGCCTCCACCGAGGCGATCCCCGCCGCCACGCGGCGCCACATCTGCTCGGGGTACTCCTCGGTGGGCTGGCCCTGATCGTCCTTGACCGAGTAGCGATCCAGAAACACCTTCTGGCGCAGTCCATCCAGCTGGGTCACCTGTTCCCGCGCCTCACGCGCTGCTTGGTCTGTTGTCTCCACCGGGCGCTCCCCTTTCTTGTGGCTACGCGTCATTGTTGGTCACCGTCCCCTTCTCCACCTCGTGGCTCGTCCGCGCGCTCTTGCGCCGATCCCCTTTGCCTGGTGGCGGTGGCGCGATGTGGGCAACCTCTGCCTGCAGGTCCCGCAGGGAGTCAAAGCTACGGTAGACCGAGGCAAAGCGGATGTAGGCGATGTCGTCCAGGTGGCGCAGCTTCTCCATCACCAGTTCACCGATCGTGCTGGTGGCCACCTCCGAGACGCCTTGCTGAAACAACTCGACCTCCACCTGATCAACCAGCGTATGCACCGCATCGGCGGGGATGGGCCGGCGATAGCACGCCGTGGCCACGCCGTTGTACAGCTTGTTGCGGTCGTACTCCTCGCGCCGCCCATCCTTTTTGACCACGGCCAGGCCGACATGCTCCAACCGCTCGTAGGTGGTGAAGCGCCGCAGGCACGATGGGTTCAGGCACTCGCGCCGCCGCCGGATGCTGGCCCCGCCGTCGTGTGCTCGCGAGTCCACCACCTTCGAGTCGGCGAAGCCGCATGCTGGACACCGCATCGTTCCCCCGCCTCCCCCACCATTGCGCTGAACGCCCCCGCCTACCGTCCCAGCCGGTCCAGTCAGCCCATTCCGATCACCGGAACCCACATATTGTGGCGTCTCTGGCCACAACGCTATATATGCTAGTATACTATATGTAGGGGGTCAACTCAGTTATCCACCATAGCTAGTGGAGAGTGCCGGGAACGTTATCCACAGCCAGCCTGCTGACCAGGGCGCAAACAGCCTCGGCCGGGCCATATAACCCAGTTGGGGCTAACCAGAGAGCAGGCACGGCAGCGGTGGCTCCGCCGTGTGTGGCGCCGGTCACGCGGCAGGCTAGGCGGGCGTGGTGGGCCGGCGCCGTCCGCATGGCATGGGGACAGGCGGCCCGAACGCCTTGGCAGGGCGCGGTAGACTGTTGACGTCCACGGCGAGGCGGCGCAGACTGCCGGGTCAGGTGGCTGAGAGGTCCAGCACGACCCCGGCGCGGGCAGGCAGGGTGAAGGTACACGCGCCGGAGGTGACGTTCAGGTCCTGGGGCGCGCCGAACAGGACGCTGGGCAGGCCAGAGCGTACCCCCGGGGCGGTGGGGGCCACCCGCGCCAAGCGCGGCCCCTCGGCCACATTGACGGCCACCACCAGGTATGTTCCCTCAAGGACGCGGCCAAAGGCGTAGGTATCGGCGGTTGCCGCCAGTGGCTCAACATCGCCTACGCGCAGCGCGGGATGGGCCAGGCGCAGGGCAATCAGCTCCTTGTGGTAGGCGCGTAGCGCCTCGCGCCACGTCTCGGGATGATCCCAGGGAAAGCTCTTGCGGGCCATGGCGTCGGGCGGCCCGCCGGTAAGGCCGATCTCGTCGCCGTAGTAGACGCTGGGCGCCCCGGGGAAGGTGAACAGCAGCAGCGCGCCCAGGCGCAGGCTGGCCTCGTCGCCGTCGGCGATAGTCAGGAACCGCGCCGTGTCGTGGCTACCCAGCAGGTTGAGCTGGGCCAGTTGGATCGGCCAGGGGTAGAGCCGCAGTAGGCGCTCAATGGCCGCCGCGAACTCCAGCCCGGTGGCGGGCGGCCAGGGGTGGTAGCCTTTGTCCAGCACGGTCTGGCGGTCCAGGCGCTCGCCGACCACAAACCGCAGCACCGCCTCGGTAAAACGGTAATTCATCACGCCATCGAACTGGTCGCCCTCTAGCCAGGAGCGGGCCTCTTCCCAGATCTCGCCCACGATATAGGCGTCGGGGTTGATCGCCTTGACCCGCTGGCGGAACTCTTGCCAGAAGCCGGGGGTGGTGATCTCGTTGGGCACGTCCAGGCGCCAGCCATCAATGCCCTGGCGGATCCAGTGCTCACCAACCTGCATCAGGTACTCGCGCACTTGCGCGTTGTCCGTGTTGAACTTGGGCAGCGCGGGCAGGTCAAACCACGCTTTGTAGCCCGGCTTCCTGGTCGGATCATAGGCGTTGGGCGGCAACTCGTAGAAGTAGAACCAATCGAGCCAGGGCGACGCGGCCCCGTTCTCCAGCACGTCGTTGAACTGAAAGAAGCCCCGGCTGGCGTGGTTGAACACGCCATCCAGCACCACGCGCAGGCCGCGCCTCTTGCACTCCGCCAGCAGGGTCTGGAAGGCCGCGTCACCTCCCAGCAGAGGGTCTACCCGCAGATAGTCGTGGGTGTGGTAGCGATGGTTGCACGCCGACTGGAAGATGGGGTTGAAGTAGAGCGCGGTTACGCCCAGGTCTTGCAGGTAGTCTAACCGCTCCAGCACGCCCAGCAGATCGCCGCCCTTGTAGCCCAAGGCCGTCGGCGGGTCCTCCCACGGCTCCAGATGCGCCGGTTTGGGCAGCCGCGCGCTACGGGCAAACCGATCGGGGAATATCTGATAAAACACCGCGTGCTTGACCCATTCCGGCGTCACAACCTCGGGCACGTCGTCAATCTCCCACTACTCCTTCAACACGTTTGTGCCGGCCTCGGAACGCCGCATGCCGCAATAACCACGCCAGCCAAGCCACTCACCTGGACGACTTCGTGGTACAGTGACCAGGAAACAGTGATGAACAAGGAGCCCGGAGGATGGGACGTTGGGCTGGCGCGCGGCGCGCCACGGAAAGGGGTAAACGGAGTGACCATGGCCGGTGAGGCGGCGCTCTGGAGGGCCTGGGCGGGGCGAGCCTGGGGCGTTGGGGCGCTGCGCACCACCGATGGTCAGCCCCTGCAGGTGGTCTACACCGGCCGGCGACGCGGCGTCCCTGGCCCCGACTTCGCCGGCGCCCTGGTGGTGCGCGGCGCGGCGGGGCGCCTGGAGCACGGTGATGTGGAGGTCCACCTGGCCTCGTCGGGTTGGCACGCCCACGGCCACGCCCACAACCCGGCCTACGCCGCGGTGATCCTGCATGTGGTGATCATTGATGACGCCGTCGAGCCGGTGCGCCGCCCCGACGGCACGCCATTGCCCACGCTGGCCCTGGGCCGCTACCTGGAGCCAGCCCTGCTGGCCGCTTGCTCAACCGAAGGGGCCGCTCAGGCTGACCTGGGGCCGTGCAGGGTGGCCGTGGACCTGACGTCGGCGGCCCTGTTGACCCTGCTGGAGGAGCAGGGGCGCGCCCGCCTGGCCGGCAAGGCCGCCGCGCTGGCCGGTGACATCGTGGCCCTGGGCGACGCCGATCAGGTGCTGTTCCGCGCCCTGATGGACGCCGCCGGCTACAGCCGCAACCGCCGGCCATGCCGCGCCGTGGCCGATAGGCTGCCCCTGCGCACGCTGCAGGCCCTCTGCGCGGGCCGCCCACCCGCCGCCGCCACGGCCCTCTGCACCGCCGCCCTGCTCGGTATGGCCGGCCTGCTACCGCCCGACGACGAGGCAGGCCGCGGGCTGTGGGAAGAGACGCGGCCGCTGTGGCCAGCCACCCCGCTGGACAGGGGCGATTGGGCGTTGGCCGCTGTGCGTCCAGCCAACCGGCCCGAGGCGCGCCTGCGTGGCCTGGCCGGGCTGCTGGCCCGCGGCGCGGTGGCAGGGTTGGCCGCCACGCTGCTGGCTCCGCTGGCCGCGTCACTGCCGGCCAAGCAAACGGCTGGCGCGCTGCTGGCCGCGCTACGTGGCCCCGCCTCCGGCGCCGACGACCCGTCGCCCGGCATTGGCGGGGTCCGCGCCGCCGAGATGCTGGTCAACGTCGTGCTACCCTTTGCCCTGGCCTGGGCCGATCTGCGCCGCGACCCCGCGCTGGCCGCCGCGGCCCACGCCACCCTGGGCGCGCTGCCCGGTGGAGGGGCCAACGAGACCCTCACGGTGATGGCCGGCATCATCGCGCCGCTGGGCCAGCCCACCCGGATGACTGCCCTTCAGCAGCAGGGTCTGCTGCGCCTGCACGCCCGGCACTGCGCGCTAGCCGACTGCACGGCGTGCCCCCTCGCCGGTGGATCGGAGGAGTAGGGCTGCCCCACCGCGCCGACGCCGGCTACCTGGGCATCGTTGGGTTCTAGCCGTCGGCGCGCGCTCGACCAGTTCACCTGGCATGATCAAGCCGCATGTAGGGGCGGGCTTGAGCCTGAGGGAGTGTTAAGATACACTTGAAATTGCTTCGGGCACATCCGGGGGCGAGCAGCTCAAGCGCGCCCTGCGCCGGTTGCCGCTTTTGGGTTTCAATGTGTACGCCGTGACCAGCGCGGCGCCGTGTCTCCCCTGTGTTTGCAAAGAGGTTTGATGATGAATAGCACTGCCGTGCGCCCTCAACAGGGGCGGGTCTTCACAATCAAGACCCTATACATCGAGCCAAACCCTGATCAACCCCGCCAGGAATTCGAGCCGGTCGCCCTCGCCGCGCTGGCCACATCGCTGCGGCAGCATGGTATGCTGCAGCCGGTTATTGTACGGCCCGTGGCCGATGAGGCAGGCGACGGGAAGGGGCGGGTCAGGGGTCCACTGGCCCCTCCACCGCGGGTCCGGCTGACCGCTACGACGCACTACCACCTGATCGCCGGGGAACGCCGCTGGCGCGCCGCCCAGTTGGCCGGCTTCGTCGAGGTACCCGCTCTTGTGGTAGACGCCACGCCCCCCCAGATGCTGGAACTGGCCCTGGTGGAAAACCTGCAGCGCGCCGACCTATCTCCGCTGGAGGAGGCGCGGGCCTACGAGCACATGATCCACCACCTTGCCCTGACTCAGGAGGAGGTGGCCTCGCGGGTGGGCCGCAGCCGCGCATCTATCGCCAACCGGCTGCGCCTGCTCAACCTGACCCAATCGGTGCGCCTGGCCCTCAACGAGCGCCGGATCACCGAGGGTCATGCCCGCGCCCTGCTGGCCCTGGAGGGCGCCGCCCAGGAGGAGGCGCTGACCCAAGTGTTGCGCGGCAAGCTCAGCGTGCGCGAGACCGAGCGTCTGGTGCGCCGCCAGGTGGCCGGTGGGGCTGATCGAGGCCGCCGCGCTGGTGGCGCTGAAGCCACGCCGGTGGATGCGCCAGGCCCGCGTAGCGCCGCCGCCGAGGCCGCCGTCGAGGATGCGCTGCGCCGTCGCCTGGGCACAAAGGTGACCCTGAGCCAGCAGGGTTGCGGGGGTCGCATCGTCATCGAATTCTACTCGGATGAGGAGCTGCACCGACTCTTTGAGCAGATAGTCGGGCCGCTGGACGACAGCCTCTAACCTGGTGGGAGGGTGGGCGCCCCGCTCCGCTGGGCCACAATTTGGTATCATACCCTCTGGTAGGGCAGGTCGCTTTGATCATCGTAGTTTGGTACGCCAATGGGGGCTATGTTGTCTATCCGCCAGGTTTTCGCGCGGACGCCCGTAACGTTGTGGGATACATGGCTGGCTATCCTCTGGCAGGCCAGCTTCATCCTGTGCCTGGATCAACTGTACGAGGTGGGCCGCGGCCTGATCCCCAGCCGCCCGCACAAGGCGATGGACAACGCGCTGCGGATTATCCACTGGGAGAACAGCCACCAGATCTTCCGTGAGCCCTCTATCCAGCGCTACTGGCTGGGCAACCCCCACTTCCTGGGCTGGTGGCAGATCCCCCGTGGATGGATTATTGATGGCCTCAACATGTACTATCTCTATGCCCATTTTCTGGGCACGGCCCTGTTCCTGATCTGGCTGTATTTCCGCCGCCGCACGGCCTTCCGCTTTGTGCGCGATATCATCTTCACTTCCACGGCTATCTCGTTCATTATCTTCATCGTGTTTCCGACCGCGCCACCACGGCTGGTGCCCCACCAGTTGCTGGTGGGCGTACCCGATCGCTTCCGCTTTGTGGACACGCTGACCCTATGGCTGGACCCTCGTCTGCAGAAGATGCAAGTAGGCTACAACCCCTATGCGGCTATGCCCAGCCTGCACTTTGTATGGGCTCTGATCGTGGGGATCACCCTGTTTCTGGTTGGCCGCAACCTGGCCGTCCGCCTGCTCGGCCCGCTCTACGTGGCCATGATGTTGGCTACCATCCTCATCTCGGCCAACCACTACATCCTCGACGCGGTCGGCTCCGTGGTGGTCGTGGCGGTGGCCACGACGCTGGTCTGGCTGGTGGACAGCGTGGCCAGTGGCCGCCTGCGCCTGGGCAGCGCCTGGAGCCCCCGCCAGCCCTTCCCCACGTGACCGCGCCAGGGCGGAAGAGTAGGCGCCGACCGCGGGCGCATGGGCGCCACAATGTAGTAGCTTATGTGGACTCCGGTGGCCTAGCCAGCCAGCGTCTGCTCAAGGGCGCGGCGCTCCAACTCGGCGAATCCGGCTTCAATGGCGCTTTCAGCGCCGTTGTTTGCTGAGGGTCCACCCTCGTCAATGCCATCGGCGCACCGCCCGGTGAGCGGGTCGTAGAGGGGCGCGGCAGCGTCGTTGGCCCCGTTAAACCAGGCGCAGCCGCGCAGGGCCAGCCGGCGATAGGCGTCGTCGCCAGTGGCGCGGTACAGTTCGGCCAGGCCCTGGATCAGGGGCGTGACACAGTAGGCGGTCAGTCCAGCCTTGAGCCCCGGCGGCCAGTCGTAGTAGAAGCAGCCCTCGATCACCGGCTTGACGAACACGTCCACGGTGCGCGCACACGCCTCTAGATAGTCGGCGCGGCCCAGCAGTCGTCCCGCGCGGGCCACGCCAAGCAGTTGATGATAGCCCCACAGATGGACCAACTGCTGGCCGGCGGCATCGGCAAAGTAGCCGTGCTGCCCCGCCGTGGCCACGATAGGGTCGCACAGCGCGACCACCTCCTCGGCGATGGCTGTGCCGCGCGGTTGGGCTGACAGCTCCAGCAGGGCCACGGCCATCAGCCCATTCATCTTCATATCGTCCGAGCCACGCGGGCGGGGGCAGCGGCTAAACCGGCGCAGGTAAGCCACATCACCGGTGAGCCGCCAGGCCAAGCCCAGCGCCCACAGGGCGCGGGCCGTCCAGCCATAGCCTCCCGGCTGGGAGGTGGGGCCAGTTAGGTTCTTGGTGCCGAACTCGTTGACGATAAAGTTGGCGAAGCGGCCCTCTTCGTCCTGCATATAGGCCACAAAGTTCAGCCAGTCCTCGGCCAGGCCCAGCGCCCGTGGGTCTCTCGTGCGCTCCCAGGCTTGCAGGGCCAGCACCGCCGCCCGTGCGGTATCATCCACGCAGGCGATGCCCTCGTAGCCGGTCTCCTGGGCCTCAAAAAAGCGCAGGGGGTACTCCTGGTCACTGAAAGCTGGCCTCGCGTAGATGCGCAGGTAGCCGACCGTGCTGGCGTGCTGCGAGAAGCCGCGGGTCATCGCCCAGAGGTGGTGCAGCAAGCCCAGGTCGCCGCCGGCCAGCCCGGCGGGGCCGATCTCGGGTTGCGCTGTGGCGTAGTGGTCCATAGACATAGTGTAGCCTGTCGCGTGAGCGTCACGGCAAGCGTGGGCCGGGGGAGGAGGAGGCAAACGATGCCAGAGGTGGCGACGGCGGCGTTACGCATCGCCTATCACGAGCAGGGCACGACCCGCGGCGGGCTGCCCATTCTCTGGGTGCAGGGCCTGGGAGCGGATCACACGGCGTGGAGCGTCAACCTGGCCCACTTTGGGCCGACGCACCGCTGCATCGCGCCCGACAACCGCGATGTAGGGGCCACCCGGTGGGTGACCGATGGGCCGCCCGCCGGCTACACCGTGGCCGAGATGGCCGCCGACGCCCTGGCCGTCCTGACTGGCCTGGGCATCCCCCGGGCCCACGTGGTCGGGCTCTCCCTGGGCGGCTCCATTGCCCAGGAGTTGGCCCTGCGCTGGCCGGAGCGCGTGGACCGCCTGGTGCTGGTCAGCGCCTTCGCCCGGCCTCACCCCCGTCTGCGCGCCCTGCTGGAGGCCTGGATAGAGATCTATGCGCGGGTGGACCGCCAGACATTCTACCGGCAGGCAGCGGCCTGGATGTTTGCCGACCGCTACTTTGCCCACGAGCGCAACCTCTCCGCTCTACTGGGCTACGTGCGCCGCGCGCCACACCCGCAGGACCCCACGGCGTTTGTCCGCCAGTGCCAGGCCAGCCTTGGTCACGATACGCTGGACCGCCTGGGAGCGTTGGCCGTGCCCACGCTGGTAGTGGGTGGGGCTGAGGATATCATGGTGCCCCGCCAGCGCCAGGAAGAGTTAGCGGCGGCGATCTCCGGCGCCCGCCTGCGCCTGATCGAGGGGGCCGGCCACTCGGTCAACCTGGAGGCCCAGATCGCCTTCAATGCAGCAGTACGCGATTTCCTGGGGGAGTGATCCAGAAGCGCGCGCCGCGCGTTATGCACACGGATTGACTATACTGAAGCCCATGACCGGCGGGCCACACACCACGAGAGGAGCATCAGGGAGCATGATAACGGCAGTAGCGTTGCCCCATTGGGATATGACGGTGGTCTACCCCAGCCTGGAGTCGCCGGAGTTTGAGGCCGGCATGCAGGCCGCCGTGCAGGGCATCGCCGCCCTTGAAGCCCTGTTCGACGCCCACCACGTGGCCCAGAGTGAGCACGCGCCCTTGACTGACGCGGTGGTCGTCGGCTTCGAGGAGGTGACCACCCGCTACAATGAGCTGGTCACCGAGGTGGGCACACTGGGCTCCTACATCTACGCCTTCGTCTCCACCAACTCGCGCGACGACATGGCGCAGGCTCGCTTGAGCGAACTGGACAACCATACCGTGCTGCTCTCTCAACTGGGCACCCGCTACACCGCCTGGATCGGTTCGCTGGACGTGGAGGCGCTGATCGAGCGCTCACCCCTGGCCGCCGATCACGCCTTTGCCCTGCGCAAGGCCTGGCTGGAGGCCCGCCACCTGATGTCGCCGGCGGAGGAAGATCTGGCTGCCACCCTCAATCTGACCGGCGGCGGCGCGTGGGGCAAGCTGCACAACAACCTGACCTCTCAACTGGTGGCCCCCGTGGAACTGCATGGTGAGGTGCAAGATCTGCCCATGAGCATGGTGCGTAACCTGGCCTTCGACGCGGACCGTGAGGTGCGCCGCCGCGCCTACGAGGCCGAACTGGCGGCCTGGCAGCGCGTCGAGACGCCCCTGGCCGCCGCCATGAACAGCATCAAGGGCCAGGTGGGCGCCCTGGCCACGCGGCGGGGTTGGGCCGCCCCGCTCGACGAGGCGCTGGCGGACAACAACATTGACCGGGCGACCCTTGACGCCATGCTCGACGCGGCGCGGGCCTCGTTCCCTCAGTTCCGCCGCTACCTCAAGGCCAAGGCGCGGGCGCTCGGCCTGCCTGCCCTGGCCTGGTACGACATGTTCGCGCCCCTGGACGCCGACGGCGCCGTGTGGGAGTTTGAGCAGGGCGCCCAGTTCATTGAAGAGCAGTTCGGGGCCTACTCGCCGCGCCTGCGCGACTTTGCCGCCCGCGCTTTCCGGGAGCGCTGGGTGGACGCCGAGCCGCGCGCCGGTAAGCGCGATGGGGCCTACTGCATGCGCCTGCGCCGCGACGAGTCGCGCGTGTTTATGAACTACAAGCCGGTGTATACCTCGGTCAGCACGCTGGCCCACGAGCTTGGCCATGGCTACCACAACCTGAACCTGGCCCACCGCACGCCGCTGCAGAGCCAGACCCCCATGGCCCTGGCCGAGACGGCCAGCATCTTCTGTGAGACGATCATCAGCCAGGCCGCCCTCAAGACAGCGGGTCCTCGGGCTCAGGTGGCTATCCTGGAGGAGTCGCTGCAGGGCAACTGCCAGGTGGTTGTGGATATCACCAGCCGCTTCCTCTTGGAAAGCCGCATCTTCGAGGGACGGCCCAACCGTGAGTTCTCCGTCGGCGAGCTGAAGGAGATGATGCTGGCGGCCCAGCGCGAGACCTACGGCGACGGGCTGGACAACGACCTGTTGCACCCCTACATGTGGGCCATGAAGCCGCACTACTACAGTGCGGGCCGCTCGTTCTACAACTGGCCCTATATGTTTGGCCTGTTGTTTGGCCTGGGCCTCTACGCGCTCTACCAGCGCGACCCCGAGGCGTTCATCGGGCGCTACGACGACCTGCTCTCCTCGACCGGCCTGGCCGACGCGGCGACCCTGGCCTCCCGCTTCGACATTGATATCCGGTCGCCGGAGTTTTGGCACGCCAGCCTGGAGATCATTGGCCAGGACGTAGAGCGCTTTGAGGCCGCCACCGCGCGGTAACCACCCTGCTGTCAGCAAGGTGATAGCGCCGCGCGGCCTCCCCGCGCCGCTGGCAAGCAAAGCTATGGCCCCGCTAGATTGCCGCAGCGCAAGGGCATCTCAGCGGGGCCGGTAGAGTGTACCAGAACATTCGCGCCGGTGGGCGACGGTCCCGCGCCTACCTGAGATGCCGCTGCCCATGACACCTCCGCGTCGCGGTGTGCCAGTCACCGGCAATGCAGCCTAACAAATGGCCAGGATAGTGCCCACAGCCTCGGCTGTTATGGCCCGGCCCTGACGAACCCTGGCTGTCCCCGAAACAAGGCCTGATCCGTTATGATGAAGCGAAAGAGGGGCTGGCGCTGCCACGAGGGTAACGGGAGGCAGGACAATGAGCATGATCAGGTCAACCAGTGGGCAGATGCGGCCGCCCGCGCGCAACGTTACCAGGGGCGGCGTGGCCCCGGCCTCCGATCAGGCCAGCCTGAGCCTGTTTGCCGTGCGCGTCTACAGCGGCCTCTGTGTCCTGATGGTCGTCATCTTTATGGCAGCGCTGTTGATGGCCACGCGGTGGCCCATCCTGGCCATTAACTACTGGCCTCATGATTACCCGGACCTGTACCCCGGCTGGCATCCCGTGTTTGTGGCTGCTGTGCTGGGCGCGGGCATGCTGGGGCTGGGCCTGCTAGGCGCGGCTGTGCGCCTGACCGCCATCTCCCGCCGCCGGGGCTGCCCGCCAAACTGGACGCCTTACACCCTGCGCTGGCTGGGCCGGTTGGGCTGGGCTCTTGCTCTGACCCCCTTCCTGGGGACCTACTATTTCTGGCCAAACACCGTTGACCGCTATGGCTATCCCTGGTCGCCAGCCATACCGCTGCCCTGGCTGTATGGCGCACGCTTCGCCCTATCGTTCATGCTGATCCTGCTCATCGGTGCGGCGTCGGCGTGGGCCTGCGCCACATTGCTGCGTGCTCTGACCATCCACAGGCTGTTGCGCGACGAAGCCACGGCGCCGCGCCTGGACGCCACGGAGAGGCCTGAACTGGGTGTGTGAGCGCTGAGCACGCCATCGCAGGGTTAGAAGGTGTAGGTGAGCACCACATCGGCGCGGAAGTCTAGCAGGCCACCAGTGGAGAAGATGGTCAGCGGGGTACGGTGGGTGATCACCGGGCCGCCCTCGGCGATCTGCACCTTTGAGGAGGTCAGTGAACGGCCTAGCGCGCTGGCCATCGCGGCGGCGTGGGCCGAGGCAATGCGTGTGGCCTTGGCCACGGCCTGCAGGTAGGGCGCATTGGCGTCACGCAGGCCGTAGTCTACCCGCACGCCGTAGGTGGCCCCTGCTCTTGCCGCCGCGTCGGTGACCTTGCCGACCGTCGCCACGTTGTTGACCGTGGTCAGCAGAATCTGTGAGGCTTCATAACCGCTGATCGTCGTCTTGCCCGAGTAACGCGGCGTCAGAGCGATGCTAATGGTTTGGATCTGCGCGTCGGGGATCTTTAGCCCGTGCAAGCCAGCCACCACGCGGCTGATAATAGCCCGCACGCTGGCCTGAGCGCTATCGGCGGTGGTCCCGTCGGCCACGGCGCCCATGGTTACCGTGGCCATATCCGGCCCCACCTGCACCTCACCACGCGCGCTGGCCGTGATCATGTTCGAGGCGGCGATGACCGACCCTGTGTCGCCGGCCGCGGCGGCGACCGCGCCCACCCGTGCCGATGGCTGAATGTTTGTGATCATCAGTGAGCCCAAGCCCAGCAGGGCGCAGGCGGCGATGACGAGGGCTAGTACTGAACTGAAACGGCGCATAGTGGCTCCTTTCGCCGATCAAGGGCGCCACCCGTGGTGGGCGAGGGCGCGCATGCACGCCGCTGGATAGCGGCATCAGTGTCAGGAGGGAGCAAGAACGGGGCCAGGCAATGCCGCCTGGCCCCTGGGCATGGCGGGGTGGCGCTCAGAGCAACTCGGGGTTGTCCTCCTTGAGCATGTCCACGGCCCGCTTGACGTCCTGTGAGCGGTTTGTGGGGCAGATCAACAGAGCGTCCTGGGTATCCACAACCACGAAGTCTTCCAGCCCAATCGTCACGACGAGCTTCTCAGCCGGGGCGTAGACCAGGGTGCGGTGAGTATCTACGGCGATGTGGCGGCCCTGCACGATATTGTCGTGGCCACTGGTCTCGGTCAGCTCATCGCGCAAGACATCCCAGGCCCCAATGTCCCGCCAACCCAGCGTCGCCGGAACGACCACGCGGTCCTCGGCGCTCATCTTCTCGAAGATGCCGTAGTCAATGGATTGCTTGGGTATGCGCGGGAACTGTTCGCGGATCACCCGCTCTTCCTGAGGCGTGCCCAGGGCGCGGGCGATCTCCTGCAGCGGAGCGTAGGCCTGCGGCGCGTGCTGCTGATACAGGCTAAGGATCTTGTCCGCCGTCCACACGATGTAGCCGGTGTTCCACACGTAGCCGCCCTGCTCCATAAAGCGCTGAGCCGTCTCCTCGTCGGGCTTCTCCACCTGCCGTTTATAGGCGTAGACGGCGTGGCCGGCGATCTCGTCCACCTGAGCGCCGATCTCGATATAGCCCAGCGCGGTGCTGGGGAAGGTGGGCCGCACGTCTATCTTTGCCGTCAAACCACGCTGCTGGGCCAGTTCCCGGCCAATCTGGAGGCAGGTGATGAACTCGTCGTCGTTGCGGATCACATGGTCGGCCCCCCACAACGTGGCGATAGTACAGCCGGGGTAGCGGCTATTGACCACAGTGACGGCGAAACCCACGGCGGCCAGCGTGTCGCGCATCTCCGGTTCAGCGATAACGTTTGCTCGTGGCAGGTTCGGCGTCTGCTCATGGATTAGGTCGCGGTACGCCTCTCCCGTGGAGACGAAGATGTTGGCTAGGCCAAAGCCCTTGGCCAGACGATCAACCATCAGCTGAAACAGCGACCGCTCGCCCACCAGCGGCTGGAACTGCTTGGGCCGCGCCTTGCGGCTCATCGGCCACAGCCGGGTGCCCGACCCCCCGCAAAACAAGATCAACTTCATGGGCTGCTCGCCGCCCGCCTGAGCCTCACTCATCGCCTGCCTCTCCTCCGCCGCACCCACGCCGGGGCGGCTTCCTTTCTATCGGTACGTCGGTACGATCCGGACTATTTGCATTATCTGGGCCAGCAGGCGCTACGGCTGCCAGGGGACGTCAGGGCGGCAGATCGGCATGGCCTCGGTGTCCGGTGGACCGCAGGCGCCAAAGGCGCGTCTACGGTGAGGGTGTTAGCTCTGCTCCATGGTGAAAACGTAGAACTCCCAGGCGATGCCATCAGGGTCATAAAAGCTAATGTAGGGCGCGTTGGTCAGGGCATCTTGCTCGATCCCGTTGTGATGCACGCCGGCGGCGTCAAGAGCGCTTTTAAGATCGTCCAGGGCCGCGCGGTCGGGGGCCGCCAGCGCGAGATGATCCAGTCCCACCCGGTAGGGGTTGAAGCGGTCGCCCGGCGGCGTCTCCGGCTGATCCCCCCGCATGCCCAGGATGACGCCGTATCCACTGACCAGCACGAGTGTAGGCGCCTCTCGCACCAACTGGAAGCCCAGGGTCTCCATGTAGAACGCCTTCGCCCGCGCCAGGTCGGTCACCCGCAGGCCGATGTGGCTCAGTCCCCGTACGTTGAGTGTCATGTCCTTTTTCACTCCTCGACACAGAGTATAGCGGGTCTTGGGTTCAGGGTAGCAGCCGGGTTTGAGCGTAGTGGTCCGCGTGATGTGTTTCTGAGCGTGTTTCTTGCGCCGGTGGGTCTGCGATACCCATCGGGTAGGCTACAATAGCAAGGCGATGGAGCGACCGGTAGGCTGGAGGCGGGATGCGGACCGAGGGGACCCAGCGGGACACGCGCAATGTGGGGCTGCTGGCCCACGTGGACGCTGGCAAAACGACCACGACTGAGCAGATGCTCTACCTATCGGGGCGTACCCGGGTGTTGGGTAGCGTGGACGCGGGCACCGCGCAGACCGATTGGCTGCCCGTGGAGCGCGAACGTGGCATCTCCGTGCGCATGGCCACCACTGTGTTGCTCTGGCAGAGCCGCGCGATCAACCTGGTGGATACGCCCGGCCATGTGGACTTTGTCGCCGAGGTGCAGCGGGCCTTTCAAGTGTTGGATGGCGCCGTGCTGATCGTCTCAGCCGCCGAGGGTGTGCAGGCCCACACTGAGACTTTGTGGCAGGCTCTGCGCTCCATGCATATCCCCACCCTGTTGTTCGTGAACAAGATGGACCGCGCCGGCGCCGACCAGGAGCGCGTGCTGGCCGAGATCGCTGCCTCCCTGACCGATCGCGCCGTGGTGACGCAGCAGGCCATTGGGGCCGCCGACGCCTTTAGCGGAGTGGCCCCCCTGGACCACGATGCGCTGGCCAACCGTCTGGCCGACCTGGACGCGGCTGTGCTGCAACGCTACGTGGAGACAGGGCGGGTAGACCCAGCCTACCTGCGGGAGCGCCTGGCCTGTCTGATCCGTGCCGAGGCGGCCTTCCCCGTGCTGTTCGGCGCGGCCAAGAAGGGCATCGGCGTGAGTGAGTTGCTGGACGCCATGGTGGCCTACCTGCCCCCACCGGCCGGCGCGGCCCAGGACCCCCTCTCCGGGGTGGTGTTCAAGCTGGACCGCGACCCGGCGATGGGCCGGGTGGCCTACGTGCGGCTGTTCGGCGGACGCCTGCGCCCACGCGACGTTGTGCGCAACGCCACCCAGAACAACGACGCCAAGGTGACCCAGATTCGCAAGATGTACGCCCGTGCCCACGAGGACGTTGCCAGCCTCACCGCTGGAGACATCGCCGCGCTGTGCGGCCTCGGCGCCGTGCGTGTGGGCGATGTGCTGGGAGACCCCGCTGGGGTGCCCCAAAGTCCCCATCTGGCCATGCCCATCCTCAGCGTGCGTGTCCACCCCACGCGGGCTGGCGACCTGCCCCGCCTGCTGGATGCCCTACGAGAGCTGACTGACGAGGACCCTTTGCTGGATCTGCAGTGGCTACAGGAAGTGCGGGAGTTGCACCTGACCGTCATGGGTACCATCCAGATCGAGGTGCTGGGTAGCTTGCTGACCAGCCGATTTGGCCTGCAAGCGACCTTTGATCCGCCCACCGTGATCTACCGCGAAACGCCCACGCATAGCGGTGAAGGTTTTGAGGCCTATACGATGCCCAAGCCCTGCTGGGCCATCTTGCGCTTCCTGATCGAGCCGGCGCCCCGGGGCAATGGCCTGACCTACTCCTCCGTCGTGCCATCCAATCGCCTGCTGCCCCACTACCAGCGTGAGGTGCAGCGGCGGGTGCCTGAAGCGCTCCAGCAGGGCCTGCTGGGCTGGCCGGTGACTGACCTGCGGGTGACCCTGATTGATGGCGAGCACCATATCTACCATACCCACCCGCTCGACTGGTACGTGGCCACGCCCATGGCCATCATGAACGGGCTGACCGCCACAGGCACCACCCTCCTGGAGCCGCTCTACAGGTTCCGCCTGACCGTGCCCGAGGAGGTGGGCGGCCGGGTCCTGGGCGACCTGATGCGCATGCGCGCCGTGTGCGAGCCGCCGATGACCCTGGGTGGGCGCTTTGTGGTGGAGGGTCAGCTGCCCGTAGCCACCTCACTGGATTACCTGGTGCGGTTGGGCATGCTCACGGCGGGCCGTGGCGTCTTTTCGGCTCGCTTCGGCGGCTACCAGCCCGCGCCGCCCGATGTGCGAGCAACCCGTCAGCGCATCGGCGTCAACCCCCTGGACCGCTCGAAATACATCCTGAGCGTGCGGGGGGCGCTATAGCCCTCTGCCACGGAACCCCTCCCCATCACCATCACGAGCAGTGGCGCGCGGCTTGCCTCGTCAACGTTTATCGCCTCCAGGCGTCATCCAACCGACCATACAGACGATGCCCGCCGATGCGCTACACTTGTGTGTGGCATCAGGGGTCCCCCGCTTGACGCCCAGAAAGGACCACGACGCCCGTATGGACCACCCGTTTCACTCGCTGTACAGCCATGGCTTCCTGCGCGTCGCCGTGGGTGTGCCCGCCGTGCGCGTGGCCGACCCGGCCTTCAATGTCCAGCGGACCCTGGCCCTGGCCTGCCGGGCCTCCCAGGCGCACGCCGCCGTGGCCCTGTTCCCTGAACTGGGCATCTCCGCCTACACCAACGACGACCTGTTTCAACAGGATGCCCTGCTGGAGGCCACCCTGGCCGCGTTAGGCAACCTGGTTCAGGAGAGCCACGACCTCAGCCCTGTCCTGCTCGTCGGCGCCCCGCTGCGCCTTGAGCACAAGCTGTTCAACTGCGCCGTAGTGATCTATGGGGGCCGCGTACTGGGCGTCGTGCCCAAGACATACTTGCCTAACTACCGCGAGTTCTACGAGAAGCGCCAGTTCACCTCGGGGCGCGACGCCCTCAGCCGCGCCGTCTCGCTGCTAGGGCAGCAGGACGTGCCCTTTGGCAACGACCTGATCTTCAGCGCTACGACTCTGCCTGATTTTGCGCTGCACGTGGAGATCTGCGAGGACGTGTGGACACCCATCCCGCCCAGCACCTACGCCGCGCTGGGTGGAGCCACCGTGCTGGCCAACCTCTCGGCCAGCAACATCACCGTGGGCAAGGCCGACTACCGTCGCCTGCTCTGCGCCGGCCAGTCCGGCCGCTGCCTGGCCGCCTACCTGTACTCCGCCGCCGGCCCTGGCGAGTCAACAACCGACCTGGCCTGGGACGGCCATGCCCTGATCTACGAGGACAACGACCTGCTGGCTGAATCCGAGCGCTTCGCCGCCGACGAGCAGGTGATCACCGCCGACCTGGATCTGGAGCGACTGGTTCAGGAGCGCATGCGCTCCACCAGCTTCAACGATACCGCCGGGGAGCATCGCGCTCGGCTGCGTGAGTTGCGCCGCATCCCCTTCGCCTTTACCGTGCCACAGGGGGAGGTCGTCCTGGTTCGCGCCGTACCCCGCTTCCCCTATGTGCCCGCCGACGCCGGGGAGCGCGACGCCCGCTGCTACGAGGCCTACAACATCCAGGTGCATGGGCTGATTAAGCGGCTGGTGGCCACCGGGATCGAGCGGGTGGTCATCGGCGTCTCCGGCGGCCTGGACTCTACCCATGCTCTGATCGTGGCCGCCCGGGCCATGGACCGCCTGGGCCTGCCCCGGGCCAACGTGCTGGGCTACACCATGCCCGGTTTCGCCACCAGCAGCGCCACCCGCTCCAACGCGCACGCCCTGATGGCCGCGCTGCAGGTCACTGCCGCCGAGATAGACATTCGGCCGTCCTGCTTGCAGATGCTGCGCGACCTGGGCCACCCCTACGCCCAGGGCCAGCCCCTCTACGACATCACCTTCGAGAACGTGCAGGCCGGCGAGCGCACCAGCCACCTGTTCCGCCTGGCCAACCTGCGTAACGCCCTGGTGGTGGGCACCGGCGACCTCAGCGAATTGGCCCTGGGCTGGGCCACCTATGGCGTGGGCGACCAGATGTCCCACTACAACGTCAACGCCTCCGTACCCAAAACGCTGATCCAGTACCTGATCCGCTGGGTGATCGCCTCGGGGCAGTTCGGGGCGGACAGCGGTGTCATCCTGCAAGCCATCCTGGAGACCGAGATCTCCCCTGAGCTGATCCCTCACCCCGAGCACGACCACGACGTCCCCGCGCAGAGCACCCAGGCCAAGATCGGCCCCTACGAGTTGCAGGACTTTTCGCTCTACTACATCACCCGCTACGGCTACCGGCCCAGCAAGGTGGCCTACCTGGCCTATCACGCCTGGCGCGATGCCCAGGGCGGCGTGTGGCCCGCCGATTTCCCCACCGGGGGCCGCCACGCCTACGATCTGCCCACCATCAAGCGCTGGCTAGAGGTCTTTCTGTTCCGCTTCTTCAAGATCAGCCAGTTCAAACGCTCGGCCATGCCTAACGGCCCCAAGGTTGGATCCGGCGGGGCCCTCTCACCGCGTGGCGACTGGCGCGCCCCCAGCGACTCCGAGGCCACCGTCTGGCTGGATGAACTGCGCGCCAATGTGCCCGACTAAGCCCTAAAGGGGGGAAACACAGTAAAGAAGCAGGAGCACACCCATCGGGCCGCGTCTGATTTATGTGCTACCTGACGTTCCATGTCGGACAGCGTCATGTGTTGGGACTAGGTGTTCCTGCTGGCCTGCTCAGCAGCAGTGAGCTGCATGCTGCCATCGGCCAAAACACGGCGCGGTACGCTTACCGGCGCGCTGCACACGGCGCAGGTATAGTAGGGTATCCCCGTGCCGGCCTCTACGGTGGTAAGGGCCGACTGGTTGCGGTTGCACTTCGGGCAAAAGCTCAGTGCTGGCCCGGTTGCCCCAGTAGGGGCGGCCTTGCCTATCGTGGCACTATGCCCAGTATCCAGGTCCATACGTGTTCTCTCTTTACTCGTCATGCGCGCGAGGGCAGCGCACCCGCGGCGTCGCCCCGTCCGTCCAGTGCCGTTGTATCCCGCGGCGCCTCGCCCTGACCCAACAACACGTGGCGCGCTCCGCGGCTGGTGGCCGTCCGTCATGGTAACGCCACCAAAGCGAAGTGGGGAGCACGCCGCCGGAGGGCGGCCTAGCGGATCGCCTGCGCCTCTATCCTGATCGTCAGGGTCTTGCCGACCATGAAGGTGGGGCCATGGGTGATCCCAAAATCATGGCGATTGATCACCGTCTGGGCCATGAAGTGGATGCCCATCTGGCCGCGCTCGTCGCGCCGGTTAGCGCCAATCCGCGCGTCCAGCACAATGGGGCGCGTCACATCGCGCACGGTCAGGTCGCCGGTCACGCGCAGATGCTCAAGGCTCACCGCCTCGACGCCCGTGCTACGGAAGCGCATCTGGGGCACCCGCGACGCGTCGAGGAAATCTGCTGACCGCAGGTGGGTATCGCGCTTGTTGTTGCCGGTGGTGACGCTTGCCGCCCCAATTGTCACGTCCACCGACGAGTGCTGAGGGGCGCTGGGGTCCAGCACAACCTTGCCACTCACCTCCGTGAAACGGCCAGTGACTTTCCTGACCAGCATTGACTTCACATCGAACTCGACAGCCGTGCGGGCCGAGTCAATTGTCCACGCCTCGTCCGTACGACGGCCTACGCTAGCTGGGTTCTCCGCGACGCCCATTCTGTGCCCTCCCGATTCGCCTGGCCCGCCGGAGACAAAAAACCGGCGCACGCCCTGGTGGTCGTGGCCGGTTGGTTCCATCGCACCCCGCGGCCGGAGGGTGCCCAGGCAGGAACGGCGCTCAACGGAGGACAGCAATGCTCACCCACGAGCCGCGTCCCAGGCCGCTTCACATTCCTGTCAGAGAGGATGGAGCCATAGCACAAACGTAGATCGTTGATCTACGGGTATCACTCCACTCTACCGACCAGTATAAGGCCACGGCACACTTATGCCAAGCCGCTGTTGGCCACCGCGCGGTGCTCCTGCCAGTAGTGGCAGGTCTTGGCTACCGCGGTGACCACGTTCTTGATCTCCCTGTCGCGCTCAAAGCATGGTCCGGCAGGCACGTACAGCACGGCGCCCTCGCGGCGCACGGCCACGTTCTCCGCCGTGATCGCCCACACCAGCCAGCGGGCCATCGCCTGATCAGTACACCGCAGGCCCACCCAGCCGGGCGCGCCGCCGCGCATGCAGGCCAGGCCGGTGACCAGCCGCAGGCCCCGCTCAATCTCCGCCACGACCCGCGCGTACTCCACCGGTGCAGCCAGCGCCTCCACCGGCGTGGGCGCCTGCAGCACCGTCTCCCGGTGCGGCGGCCCTCCGGCCACGGCCAGATCGCAGTAGCCCTGCCATATCTTGCCCCAGGCCACCTGGCCGTCCGCGTCGTAGCGTAGCGGCGCCGAGCCCATCGGCCGCCGACACACGGGCGCGCCCTGGCGGTAGCGCGGCGGCAGGTCGTCCGCTGAGAGGGGTGGCAGCGCCGCGTCGGCATCTCGCCACTCTGGAGAGGCCGGGCGCAGTATGATATCGGCCCGCGCGCGCCAATCCACCTCGGCGACCACGCCGCCCCGCACCACCACGGGCTGACCGTCCTGCCCGTTCCTCCACAGGGTGTACTCACCCTGGGGTAGCTCAGGGAATACAGCGGCGGCCACCCGCTGGCTGCCCATCCGGCGCGGGCGCACCACTGCGTGGGTCTTTAGCCAGTCAACATCTCGCGGGCTGATCTCGACCTCTCGCCCATCCAGCTCGTCACTGGTCAGGATGATCAATGCCCCCACATCGTCCCCGATGTCCAGCACGACGCTCGACGCTGGGGCCGCCACGCGGCGCTCGGCTACAACCATATCCTCCCTCCTTACCCGTCCCTCGCCCGACGCTCTGGCCCACCGTGGCCAGCCTGATCCTACTGTCCGACAGGCCACTCAGGGCGCGGCTGACGCCCACCGACCCAGGCCGGTGGGCGTGGACGCTTACGCGCTGGGGGTGCTGTAGCCGTCCAGCGGAACACCCAGGTAGGGGAAGGTATCGAGGTAGCGGTTGTCGGGCGGGCCAAGCCCGTCGGTGACCTTTGAGGCCGCCCCATCGGGGGTGAACGACTTGTCCACCAGGGGGATAGTCACGCCGGCGATGGCCCGCACTTCTACGGTGACCACGTCGTCGAAGACGCGGCGCCCGTTGGGGAAACCGGCCAGGTCGCCGCTCACCACGCCCCCCGCATTGGGGTTCGTCGCCGGGGGAATAGCCATGTTCAGGCGCAGCATATCGGCAGGCTTGGGTCCCGTGAAGTTCTGGAAGCCAGGCACAATCCCACTGGGGATACCGGTCATCAGGATTGCCGCCAGGTCGGCCCGGGGCGCCGTGTACGCGGCCAGATTGGGGAAAACCTTGGGATAAAGCACGGGCAGCAGACCAGCCAGTTCGGGGTGCTGCACGTAGGGCAGGAACTGCGCGTCAGCGCTGGGCGCCACATAGTTCCACAGGTCCTTCTTACCCATGGGGATGATCACCTCATTGATCAGCGGGTTACCCAGCCGCGACACCTGCACCCAGGGGCCAGCGTCCACGGACATCATGCCCATATCGCCGCGCATGCGCGCCTTCTGGCGCTTGGCCGCGCACCACACGCCGACCACCGAGGCCGCCGCGGCCGAGTCGGTGGGGCGGGCGCCGTTGCGGGTCAGGTGATCCATGGGCACCTGAATGGCGATGGTATGCACATTGACCGCTTTGCTGGAGTCCACGCCCAGCGCCGCCGGCGTGGGAATCAGGTGCAGGTTCTCGAACGGCCGCAACGTGCCCAGGTCGAAGATCGCGCCCAGATCCACGTAGAAGCCTTCGCGGCGCTGGCCGGCGAATACCTTCAAGCCACCAGGCAGGTCCTGCACCGCCGCCTGGGCCAATGTGGCGTAGTTGGGTGTCGAACGCGGGCCGATGTTGCAGGGAGGAACTTTCAGCCCGCTCTTCAGCACGGTGGCTTTGCCATGCACGATCTTGGTCACCGAGTAGGTCTGGCGGCGGTTCCAGTTAGGGCTATCCAGTGAGGTAATCGGCCCCGTGTTGTAGAGGAAGGTCTTGGGGTTGCGCACCTCGGTCTTGAAGCGGAACTGGAAGGTCACCTCGGGTAGGTTATCGCCGTTGTTGTCTATGTAGATCTCGTAGAGCACGTCGTCGCCGAACTCGTAGAAGTTTGGCCCGCCATCAGGGGCCTGCAGGGGGATGTAGTTGCTGATCAGGGTCACCGTGTTTGGACGATCCGGGCTGACAAAGGCGTAAACATCGGTGCTATCGGCCACCGGATCCTTGGAGATCTCGGGCGCTTCGCGATGCGATGACATGGAATCCCCTCTCTCTGAGCGCCTTGGCGCGGCATGCGCCGGGCGCCACGCTGCTTAGGATCGGGCCGCCTTCACCAGGCGCCGCACCAGTTCGTGATCGTGAACGACGACTTCCTGTGTGCCTACCAGCAGGACTACCTCACCGGTAGCCACGTTGCGCACATGCGCCATCAGTGGCTCGTGCAGTTCTCCAGCCTGTGCTGGCGTGTGAGGCCCGACTGGCCCGGCAGCCTGTGCCGCCGCGACCAAGCCCGGCGCCGCCAGCGCGCCCAGCGCCACCGCTCCGGCTGATGTTTGTCCGATAAACCCGCGGCGTGTCAGCTTTGCCATCGTGTTTTCCTCCCAATCGGGATCTACGTGGCCCGGGCGCTGAGGGTGATCCCCGCGTCTGCCCTCACTCCTGGAGCGGTCCCAGTGAGCCGCTCATTGCCCGAGGCCTGATCCGTGGCCGACAAAGGGCCACGGGCATCGTGCGGCGGGACTATGGCCCAGTGCGCCGCTCTTCATGTCCCCACTCATCCACCCACCGACGGCGCCATCGTGAGCCACGCAAGTGGTTCCTGAAGATCCCGCTCCCTTATGCTTACGCGTGCCCTCCACCATTGGATCAAGCCGCGTTTGATCAACCTGTCCGACCCTGAATACGCCAGGGCCAGGCTGCCCGGCCGCGCCTGCGCGCTTTGTGATCCCCGCCTGGTTTAGCCATGCTCCAGTGCGCTGGCGGCGCGCCATACTGGGTTAGCTAGGCGGGGACAGTCGCCCATCCCCGCCCGCCTGCAAAACCGTACGTGACAGTTATCCCGTCATCCGGCTCCTCGACAGCAGGGCTCTTGTCATGAGTACCTCCCCGCCGCGTCGTCGG
>JAABUM010001160.1_pt1 | contig 40771 bp, 39 predicted proteins | sample 5559161 | NCBI WGS metagenome assembly JAABUM01 (sample SAMN10711868, study PRJNA513369) | rock metagenome | isolation source: Antarctica rocks | place: Antarctica: Victoria Land, Siegfried Peak nord
CGCATGGCGACCACAAACCCGAGCAGGCCGATCACCGCGAACACAGTCTGATTTTCGAAGATCGAAAAGGAGTTGCCGGTTTTGGATCGCAGCGCCGCCACCGACGACGACGCCAACACCATCGTCAAACCGAACGCCAACAGCACCGCGAACACACCCAAAATCAGATGGAACGAGGTCATCGGACGATTCGAAAAATCGTGGAGCCGGCGGCGACCTTCGGCCAGCCACCGCCGAACGCGGCCATGGGTCCGGGCCGCCGACACCGTTGCAGGGACGTTCACGTGTTGCCGGGGGCGCGGCGATCCGGGCGGGCCGACGCCAACTTGACCTGTACCAATCGCATCCCAACATCATGTAGGGATCAGTGTCAGTTTCGCTGGCACCGTTGAGCGTGTCCACCTGGCAGAAAACTGCCCCCAAGTGCACTCCCATGCACTCCCATGCACTCCTCACTCTGCTAATTCTGCTACCGGCCGTCCCTGGACGCTGAAGCTCCGACTTCAGAGAGCGCCACCGCACGGAACGCGGCGGCTGGAAGCACAGGCCGCTGGCCGACGTCAACCGCTGGCAATGACGGCCAGAGTGAAGCGAACATGTCCGGATCCGGGTGCTCGACCGTGCCGGCCACCAAAACCGGCCCTCAGTTGACGATGCGGCCCGACACACCGGCACCGACGCCGTCGACAGATTCGCCGGGTTGGTCCGGGCGCCGCGGAGCCGTCAGCATGAACCACATGACCAACGACCCACCCGATGGTGACTCACTGCGACCTTCCTCTGCAGCCGCCGGCCCAGCCGATCGCAGGTACCGACCGCGGGCGATGCTCAGGGCGGTCGACGCCAAGACCAGACCGGACCTGAAACGCGCCATTCCGGTCGCGCTGCTCACCTTGGCGAGCTTCCAGTTCGGCGAGGGCTTGGGCGGGATCCGTCGTACCACACCTGCATTTTTCAACGTGTTCGGCGGGACCTTTGAGGTCCCCACGCCCTACGTCAAACGACGGCGGCGAGCAGCGCTCCGGAACGGGTCGGGCAGCCCGTCAGGTCCAACCGTCGCTCACCGTTCTCGGTGAATCCACGCCCAGATATTCGATGCCGGGCCCGGTGACCGGCCCACGCCACGGGGTGCGGGCAGCTCCCGCCGAAGCCCAGCAACCGGGCCGAGGTCCTCGGCCGGAACCGATCGCGGCCGTTCATCTCTCATCATGTAACTGCCAGGTGGAGGTGTAGGTCTTCCAGTTCGCCACCGCACGCAGTGCCTCGTCCTCGCGGACCAAGCCGGAAATGTCCAGCGTCGTCTGAACGTGCGCGTGACCCCAACCGTCGGGATACCACCCACTCCGCGGTTCCATCGAGGGGGGTGGGCGCTGTTACCTCCCGGGTTGCTGGGGTGCCCTCGGGGTTCGTTGCTTGTTGTAGGCGGCCAGCGCCTCGGCGAGGTCCCCCGCCGCATTTTCGGCACGCTGGTTGATGGCCTTTCGGGCCTGCGCATTGAATTCGGTGTCGCCAGATTGCATCTGCTCCAGCTGCTCGGCGGCGACAGAATTAGCGACGATGGCGCGCTCGAACCAATCAGAGATCGACTCACGGTCGCGGCGGCCCACGACGGTGATGCTACAGACGGGGTCGAGCTACTTGCCAGAAGTACGGCCGTGACGACTGACGTCAACGGCTGGGTTGCCGGGCTGCTTCACTGGCACCCGGGGATGCAAACCGTTGGTTATTGATGGCGTTGCGTGGGGATGGTGTTGGTGTCCACCCGGTGGTCATCACTGATCACCACGTGGCCGCGGCCCCGTTGCTTCGCCGAATACATAGCGTGGTCTGCGTTGGCCAGCAGATTTTCCGGGGTCGAGCCGGCGCCTGCGACGGCGATGCCGATGCTGGCCGAGACGATGAGCTGGTTGCCGGTGATCTGCATCGGCCGGCTGATCGCCCCGGCCAGTCTAGAACCGAGCGCCTGGATTTGTGCGGCGGCGTGTCCAGCGTCTTGGGGGAGGTCCTCACAGATGAAGACGAACTCGTCGCCGGCCAATCGGATGATGGTGTCGCCTTTACGAAGCGCCCGGGCGAGCCGGTGGGCGGCCTTGATGAGCACCTGGTCGCCGGCCGCGTGACCGAGGGTGTCGTTGATGTTCTTGAAGTCGTCGAGATCGATGAACAGCACCGCGACTGCCGTTCCGCGGCGGTTCGCGCTGGGCAGGGCGTGCTCGAGCAGGGTGAACATCAGCCCGCGGCCGGGCAGACCGGTCAGTTCGTCGTGAGAGGCCTGGTGTTCCAGAGTGAGCCGGACCGTAGCGGCGAGATCCCGGTCAGCAGCCATCACCAGGTAGGAAGCGGCCAGCCCGGCGAACAGCTGCACCACAGACAACTGCTCGGCGGTCCACGACCACACATGGTCGCGGTACACATCCAGAGCGCCCCACGCCTGACCCCGGGCCAGAAGCGGCACGGCCACGGTGGCGCGTAGTCCCGCGGCGGCGGCGGCTGCTGCGAATTCGGGCCACCGGTCGGATTGGGCGATATCGTTTACGACGACCGTCTTCCGGTCGACAATGGCGTCGCGGCAGGGGCCGCGTTGCAGCACTTCCTGTAAGACTTCGACGTCGACGATGTGTTCGGGTGAAGCGTGGACGAACCGCACACCGGCCGGTTCCAAGATCACCACCCCGGCGCCGTCCACGTCCAACGCCCGGGCGGCCACCACGCACAGGTCGTGCAGCAGTTCGTCGATGGTGAACGAACTGCCCACAGCGGTTTCCGCCAGCGAGTTCAACGCCGCTACAACCTCTGAAGAAAGCATCAAACCCCCATACCCGACGCACAATCGGCTGTGACCAGCAGGCGACAATCTTCTGCACTCATCGGGTGAAGATCTCTTCCGATCGGCGCGATGATTCGACCCATCCTAACCGTGGGTGACAATCGAGGCGCCGAAGCCGCATCGGAAGTGTCACCACATCGCAACCTCACCCGCAAACGGGCGTAGGGCCCGCAGTCCCGAAAAGCGAGGCCGATTCAGATCGCTGGCCACACTCAGGTTCAGGCGGGGATCCGGTGAGCGCCCAGGATGCGTTGCAGGACGTGCAGCGCCGTCTGCATGGACTCGTCCGGTGGTGGTCCCGCCTCTTCCGCGCGCCTACGCCGGCGGGGCGGCGGTGATGAAGGCGTGGCGGTCGGCGATGTGCAGCATCCGACGGTAGGCGGCCCGCTCCATCCACCCGGCGCCGCTCCACCAGGTCGGGTTCGCGGTGCGCGCCGAACGGCCGGTAGATCCCGGCGCCGCTGGTGTTGCGGCGGATTTCCCGGCTGATCGTCGAGGGGCTCGCCGGCCCAGCTCGACGGCAACGGACCGTTGGGTGTGGCCGGCCGCGAGCAGGTCACCGATCAGGATCCGTTCCTCCTCCGACATACCGCGGGGACGCGGCGATGGGCTTGGCGTCGATCGGTGCGTAGTACCGGGCCTTGCCGGTGGAGTCGCCCATGTTCCGGCCCTCGCGCCACCGCATCCCGGTGCTCGGGTGCACGCCGATCTGCAGACACGCCTGATGGTTGTTCAATCCCAAAGGCCATCAGCCGACGGTAACTTTCCCGTTCGGCCGTCAACGGCGCGCCGGGCCCAGGCTGTGGACGAACTTTCGGTATCGACTCGCAACTCCTGAAAGTCAGGTGTTGCGACGACCGCTGGAACTCAAGTGGTCAAACTAGGCCAGATAGCGTGGCAATTCACAACTCTGCGGCTCGGATCACCATCATCGTGCACGAGGTCGGCTGTCGTCCGGTAGCCGGTAGGTATGCGCAGTAAAGACCGGTGACCGTGACGGTGATCCGCCCGGTGCGTAGCGGTGTGATAGTCAAACCGTTGACCCGGGCGCTGCCTGCAGGGGAAGCAGTGAGCGAGATTCGCCCTTGGCCGAAGCTCAGCTGGATGTATACAGGCTGGTTCACCGCCGCCACCACAATCTTGGGCGCGTCCGGGCTGCCCACCGTGCCGTCGCAACCTGCTAGCACCTCCCCCCGAGATCCAGCTGTGCCGGCTATGACGGAGTCGGCATTACACGTGGTGGATCCCTGGAACACGGAAAAGGTGGTCGCCGGAGTACTGCTCGCCGGCGTCACCGATGAGGACAGTCTTGCGGGCGTAGACGGGGTCTGAGTGGTCGAACCGGTCAGCGGGTGAGCGGTCGTGGCCACCGACGACGTGCTCGCCGTTGCCTGTTGTTGCGATGCCGCGATGTGCAGCCCGCGATCATTGTGACAAGCAGTCAGGCTCCGACAGCTACTTTGCTCATGGAGCTACTGACGGAGTCTGGAACTCACTGGTTGCACGGCGGACCACCCACATCTGTCGTGCACGGTGTCGTCTGCCACGATAAGTGGCCCCGTGAAACTACGCCAGATAATTCCGCGCCTTAAACGCACCCGGGGTGCACACCGGGTCCGGCAACGGTTCCCGGAGGCAGCGTGCCGCAGGTGGCAGCTGCCGGCGGCCGGTACCGGACCGTGTAGCCCAGCGGGGTCCCAGCCGCGGTCGGTGACCACCGGCTGCCCGACAGCCGGCACGGCCGCCGCTGTAATGGAGGCGGCTGGGGTGTTGGTGCCTTGCGCCGTGGTCGTGGCTAGCCGGCAGCCGGTGACCAGCACACACATGGCGGCCACGGCCAGGACCAAGATGCGCCGGCGCCGTGGCTGTGGGCGGTTGCGAGATGGCACGATGGATGAGTTACTACTACCCGTCGCCTAATGGTCGATGCTTGACCGCTGTGGTCGACCTGCAAGTACCGATGCGATGTTCGAGTTCTGACACCACCCCGACCCGAAGGAGCGAGTGTGCGGTGTCGCTGACCGGCCTGCTCCTATGTACGTGCTGTCCCCGGCGCCAAGGGACTTCGCTTAAGGCCAAGTGTTGTACCCCGGGTCGGGCGCGGCCTGGGCGGCTCGCCGACCTACGTGCGGGTGCGCTTCGTCGCTGCGCTGATACCGGTGACCGGTGTCTGCCCTATGGCACCGGTGCTCCCGGCCGGACGGTGCACTGATGACACGCGCTGACCAACCGGCCGTGCAAGACACGGCGGAGAACTTCACCGGGGAGAACGATCCGGACGAGCGGGAGCGCGGGTTCCGAGCGCGGCGGGTCGCGTCCTGGGCCGCGGGTTTTCTGATTGTTTTCACGTTACTGGCGGCGTGGTCGCTGGCGACGCCGAGGTACGCCGCGCCGGACGAGCCGGCCCACGCCTACCGGGCGGCATCACTGGTTCGTGGGCAGCTCTTGGGCAGACCGGTCAATGTGCCGGGTGATCCGCGGGTCGTCGTTCAAGTCCCTACGACGCTCACGGCGGTCGGCCCGGGCTGCTTCGCGTTCCAATCTCAAATTCCGGCGTCGTGCATGCTCGGGTGGACCGGGCGTCTGGGATCCAGACCCGTGAGCACCTACACCGGCCGATACCCGCCGCTGTACTACTTGGTGGTCGGATTGCCCTCGCTGCTGACCACCGGCGCAAGGATGCTGTTGTGGATGCGGCTGGCCGGCGATGTGGTCAACGCACTGTTCCTCACCGCGGGCTTCGCAATGCTGCGACGACTTCGAACGCCATGGGCGTTCGCCGGGGGTGTGGTCGCCGTGACGCCGATGGTGCTGTTCATCGGTTCGGTGATCAACCCCAGCGGTTTGGAGATCTGTTCGGCGTTCGCCCTGTGGTGTTCGCTGCTCGCGGCGGTCCGCGCGCCGACCCTGGCAAGCAGGTCGTCGCTGATCTGGGCCGCAGGGTCGGCCGTGGTGATGGAATCAACCCGAGGGCTGTCGCCGGTGCTGATGGCGGGAACGGTCGTGGCGGTGGCGGCCGTTGCCGGCAGGGCTCGGCTCCTCGCGCTGGCACGCTGCCGGCTGGTACGAATTTCCGGCGTTATCCTGGTCGGGTTCGGGGTGCTGGCAGGTGCGTGGACGCTCACGGCCGGTGCGCTTTTGCTTGCGCCGGTGTCCCCCATTCCAGCGTCGGTGAGCAGCGGGCGAATCCTGGGGCTGGTGCTGGTCAAAGATTCCCACGTCGAGCAACTGGTCGGATTGTTCGGCTGGCTCGATACCCCCGTACCGCAGTGGGTCATCACGGTGTGGATCGCTGCAACATTGACGTTGTTGGCAGGATTGGCGATCAACCGGGCATGGCGGACGCTGGTGGTGGCGCTGGTACTCCTGCTGGGCTGCTTCGCCTTTCTGGCATTCGGCGACATACTGCAGGCCCGCACCCTAGGGCTAGTCTCGCAGGGGCGCTACGTCCTGCCGCTGGCGATGGGAATACCCCTACTGGCCGGCGCCACCATCAGCTGGCGCGGACCGCGGGCCCAGCTGGGTGCTCAGATGTTGGCCGGCGTGCTCGCGATCGGGCAGATCCAGTCATTCACCCACGCCCTCCAGCGGTACAGCACCGGCATACCGGAGCGGCTCCCGCTCCGGCACGGAACCTGGTCGCCGCCTTTCGGAGCGCCGCTGCTCACCGCCGCCGTCATCGCCGCGCTCATCGCACCGCAGATCTGGTACTGGAGATCGCTGCACCGCCCTCGGCACGGACCGTCAGACGAGCAGCATCACCCCCTCACCGGAGCGGCGGTTCGGTGACCGCTGCTTGCTCCCGCCGCGAGGTCCGACATGGCTGAACACGGTCGTGAAAGAGCTGACGGCGTGGGCTGCGATCATCGCCGTCCCGACCGCTATCACCGGCTACGTCGGGCACAACGTGCCCTATCCCGGCTTCGGGAAGGAGTGGGGCTTCGTGCTGAGCATCGGCCTGATCGTGGCGATCGCGTTGGGCCTGTACGCCATGTTCAAACGCTGCGACTGGCTGTAGACCGCAGGATTGGCGGTAGGAACCGGATCTGCCGCCGGAGCCCGCTTGCGGCGTCGGTCCTTGGTGTGGTCGCGCCGGTTTATTTGCTGAGCCCGGCGACCAGGTTGATGGTGGTGGCGATGATGACCGCGCCGAACAGGTAGGACAGCAGCATGTGCCGCAGCACGGTAGCCCTGATCAGTTTGGTTTTCAGGTCGGTGTCCGACACCTGGAAGGTCATGCCGATGGTGAACGCCAGGTAGGCGAAGTCGGAGTACTGGGGCGGATCGTCCTGGTTGAAATCGATCCCGCCGTCGCTGCCGGAGTAGTACAGCCGGGCGTAGCGGGTGGTGAAAACGGTGTGCACCGCCGCCCACGCCAACGCGACCGCCAAGATGCTCAGCCCCGCTTGCACCGACTTGTTGCCGGAGCCGCCGGACAGCAGTAGCCCGACGGCGAGGAGGCTGGCTACCGCCGCGCCGAGCATGACGACGTCGGTCAACGCCCGACCCGGGATTTTCCCCGGCCGCGTGCGCCGCGGTACGTTCCGCGTCCATCGGCCAGATGGAGAACCACATCCACCCGGTGAACACTGCGGCGGCGCTGATCCAGCCCAGCAACAACCCGTACCGCCACGTTCCGGGAACCGCCCCCAATGCCGATCACCACCCCGACGATCAGCGACATCAGCAACCTGGTCCGCGCCGACACACCGTGCCGTTCCGTGGTTCCGCGCGGCAGGTCCTGCGTCGTCATCAGCGGCCCGCCGCACTGTCGATAGCGGCCCGCTGCTCTGCTGCGCCGCACCGCCGGTCCTGGCAGAGGGTAGCCGCCCTCGCAGCCTCAGGTTCCGCGGCTGCCCGGCGGATCACCACGACCAACGCGCCCGTCTCCATCACACCCTGCGGTCCGCCGCCGGGCTGGGTGTACATCCGGCAGGCCAAACCGGTGGAACGTTCGGCTGAGGAGAACGGGTCGGCCCCGTCCAGCAGGGTCGCCGGAGATCCGGCGAAGCCCAATTGTTTGGCCTGCTCCGCTGCGCCGACCACAACGGTGCGGACCGCTGTGTCGCCGGCTCCAGCGTCGGCGAAAGCGCGGCGGAGCATCTCACCGGCCGGCTGCTCGTTGGGGCAGTTCGAACCCACGAGCAGTTTCACATCCATCGCTTCATCGTCCCTGCTGCCCTGCACCATTTGCCGGCGGCTCGCCGCAGGTCAGCGGGCGGCACCGCCGATCAGCCGGCCGACGGCGAAGGTCACCGCCACGGCGACCGCGAAGAACAGATGTCCCGCCTCGTGCCAGGCGATCGACGCCAGTAGACCGAGGACGAAAAAGTGATGCCAATTGCAGTCCGCATGCGGTGGGCCTATCGAGGCGGCTCGCGACCATGATGGCTGCGACGGCCCTCTCCTGCGGCGTCCAATTTGGTGGCGCCCCAAAATGGACAGCCGGGCTCTGGTCGTGGACAACCGCGATCGGTCTCAGGTACCGACGATGGTGAACTTCTCCCACGGCCCAGCAGCGGTCCGGTTGGCGATCAGTGGCTGAGCGCCCGCCTGTTCGGCGGTGACGTACCGACCGTTGACCGCCGCGCGCAGGGCGGTAGTTCCGTCGGGTTGCGGCACCATGGTGAAGGTTTCCCACAGCCCGACCGCGTCACGGTTGGCGATGAGCGACGCACCGCCGGCTCGGTCGGCGCACACGAAGCGGTCGTTGGCGTGTGCGCGGAGGGCGACCCGGCTGGTGCCGACGGCGGTGACGTCGAACTTCTCCCACAGACCGACCGCAGTTCGGTTGGCGATCAGTGGCTGGGCGCCCGCTTGCTCGGCGGTGACGTAGCGACCGTTGATGCCGGAGCGCAAGCTGATCACCCGCGCCGCTGGCGGCGGGGCTACGCCACGGATCTTCGCCACCAACGCGGGGAGTTGGAGATCTCCGGGTGGCACGTTGATCTCAAAATGCATCTCATCGGGGGTGCCGGAGAAGTCGCCACCCCAGTAGATGACGTTGCCGCAGTCCGCCAAGATTCCTCGGATTCCGCTGACTTGGGCGGCGGTGAACGTTCCGGAGGCGCCGTTGGGGTGCAGGACGGCGTTGAAGTCCACGGCAGTGCCGGAGGCATGGCAGGACCACCAGTTCGTGCTGTTGACATCGACCCGGTAGTCGTAGCCCCACACCTGCCAGCCTTGCAGTGGCTCGACCTCCGAGTTGAACCGGGCCGCTAGGTACATCAGCGCCCACGCGACATCGCCGGCTTCGACCGGGATGGCGATGGAGGTTCCGGTCACGTAGTAGGTCTGGACCCCGATCGACGACGCCGGAGTGCCCACCGGCCATCCGTTGTACGACGTCGGAGCGGCGGCGCCCGTAGTCATAGGCGTCATCTGGCTGCGCACATGTGGATCACCAGGCGCGGCGCCGTCCTGTCCAGGACCAGCGGTGCCGGGAGTGGAAGCCGCAGCCGCGGTCGCGCCGATGATCAGGCCACCGGCCGACAGTGCGCCCAGCTGGATCAGCCGGCGCCGGGATGGACTACTGGATCCGTTCAGGTGCACTACGCCGCGTTCCCGCATATCTGCCGCCGTCCAATTCAAAGTATGATCGAGCCGTCAACAAGGAAATGAGCGCGCCGGAGCGAATGATGTGACTTCAGCTGTTCTGCAAGCTCACGCGAATCCGCCAGCCCTAGTGGAATACCGGGCCCGGCTGGTCATCTATCTACGAATGTACCGGCGCCCTGTGGCTTCAAACGGGATCTGAATGTTTCGTTACATAGTTCATTCGTCCGGGATAAAAATGAGTCCAAATATGACAGCGGGTGAGCAGCGCGGCTCGCATCCGGCGTCCCCCCGCCCGGACACCATCGTCCTCATCACTCTCTGCCGCACGGCGGCGGACGCGTCATTTCGCCACCTCGCTGCTTTCACCGGAATGAGTTGCGGAGCGGCAACGTGCGCATCTTGGGCGCCCTGACTGACGGCGGGGCAGAGCGCGGCAGAATGAACCCCATGCCGTTGCGCCTGTGCATCCTGCTGTGGGAAAGCGCCGAACGTGCTGGAGATCTTGCTGCCTTCGAGGACGCGGTACTCGCGCTGTTGCCCAATCACGGAGGCCGACTTCTCACACGGGACAGGGTCCTTGATCGGCAGGATGACGATCCGCTCGAGATCCAACTGATCGAGATTCCAGACGAGGAAGCACTTGCCGGGTTTCTACGGGATCCGGTACGCATCGACCTCGCTCGCACACACGGCCGAGATGCCATCATCGCCCGAACGCAGTTGCTGAGGGTCCAACCGCGCGGATAGGTATCCCGCTTGCGATCAGCAAGACATGTAGGTGTGTAACTGTTCGAATTATTTGGCCGGTTCTGTTCACGCTATCTGGCCAGATAACCGATCGTCTGTTCGAGGCCGTGACGTAGCCCATAGCCTTGACCCGCAGCGATGCTGATCAATGCGATGGACACGGCCAGAAATTTCGAACAGAACGCGCCACTTAATTGGTTCTGGCTCAAGTTTCGTGATCCTGGCTGAGTTGTGGTCGTGCGGCCAAGGGGCTGCACGTTCTCCGCACGACGGCGTCGAGGCGCTGGATGTGCGGGTTCAGGGCACCCCTACCCGGCCTGAACGCTGGCGCTCGGCCACATCTGCAACACCGGTCACACTGTCACCGGGCAACGGCCTACCGCCGGAACCGGGGGTCAACCTTCGCCGCGATCAACCACCCATCAGCTTCACGAAACCTGTGCCAGAACCAACTAATGTGGCAATTCACAGTACTGGGCCGCCGTCACCGGTGCACCCAGCGCCGTCTACGGATCCCGTTAGCTCAGGAGCGACGAACGATCCTCAAGCGGCTCGCGCAAGGGCCACCATGCATGTAAACTACATGCATGGTGGCCCTGCAGATCCGGGAAGTCCCTGACGACATCCGCCAGACGCTGGCGGATAGGGCTGCCGCGCGCGGCCAGTCGCTGCAGTCGTTCCTGCTGAGTTTGGTCACCGCAGAGGCGCGCCGATCCACCAACCTCGCCCTGCTGGAACGCTTCGATGGTCGCCGCGACGGCTCTCAGTTGTCCACGATGCAGGTGACCGAAGAGCTCGACCAGACTCGAGCCGGCCGTGAGGCAGCCCTCAGCGAGGTCGCGAGCGACGCCTTGTGATCGTGGTCGACGCCTCGGTGCTGACCAACGCCCTCACCGACGACGGGCCAGTCGGCGCTTACGGGCGCGCCGAACTCGGCCGCGATCCACATTGGGCCGCCCCAGAGCACCTCGTCGTTGAAGTGTTCTCCGCTATCCGTGGCAGATGGCTTGGACGCAAAGTCAGCGAGCAACGCGCTATCGACGCGCTCACTGCGATGGCGGTCGCCACCATCGACCTCGTTGCCGCGACACCGCTGCTGGATCGCATGTGGGAACTGCGTCACAACGTCACTGGCTACGACGCCGCCTACCTCGCGGTCGCTGAAACGTTCAGCTGCGCCCTCGTGACGGCCGACGCTCGCCTCACACAAGTACCCGACCTCCGATGCGAGGTCAGGCTCGCCCTGCCAACCCGATGACCGAGCCGCCGAACCCAAGCGTGCGCCGGTAGCGGATCCTCATCCGGCCACAGAATCGCGCCCTGGGAGCGGGCCGGCGCCGAGGCGCCGTCGTTCGCAAGGGATCACTCTCCGACAGGCTCGAGCAGGTGACGGCCGGCCGCCAACTACCCGGCTTTCCCGGGCGGTCCAAGAGACGGATCGATTGAGCCCGCCATCCCGTAGCGGGGCGGCTGCGTTGCTGGCCGGCCTTGCGGGGCCCGGGACAAGCGCTGGATAGGCTGCCCGTGTGCTGGATGAGCTTCGGGACTCCGACCTTGTGGAGCGGGCGGCCGGATTGTTGCACCCGCACCGTGTCGACGGCCGACTCTTCGGTGATGTCGCTTCTTCTGTCCTGGTCACAGATTCGGGCAACGAATACGGCGGAGTCTGTATCGACACTGCGTCAGGCACCGGGTTCTGCGCCGAGCACGCTGCAGTCGCGTCCATGGTCACTGCTCGGGAGTACCGAATCAGCCGCATCGTTGCGGTTTGGCGAGATGATGGCGGACGACTGTGTGTTCTGCCGCCCTGCGGTCGCTGCCGAGAGTTCATTCGGCAGATCGATCCGTCCAATCTCGACACCCAGGTCATCCTTGGCCGCGAGAAGCGGATCGCGCTGCGCGACCTGCTTCCGCATGCGGAGTGGCCGGATCCGTATTAGGAGGCAACCTCTCGTCACCTATTCCGGCTGAGCATCGGCCCCTCGCCGCAGCGGGATCCTCAGCTGACCCAGTGATCGCGGTGCGTGTGGCGCTTGGTGCGGTCCTCCGAATTCGTGGACATATTGAAACTTGTATACTACTGTTTGTGAAGCCGATCGAGTTCGTTGGCAACTCTCTCGACGACCTCCGGGAGTTCCCCGTCGGTGCGCGACGTGAGTGCGGCTATCAGCTCGATCGGGTGCAGCACGGGTTTGACCCGAGCGACTGGAAGCCGATGGCGACCGTGGGCAGCGGAGTTCGGGAGATCCGGGTGCGCGAGCAAGGGGGCGCTTCCGAGTTGTCTACGTGGCGAAGCTGGCTGATCGCGTCTATGTGCTGCATTGCTTCCATAAACGAACGCAGCAGACGGCCAAGGCAGACCTCGACCTTGCCGGGAAGCGGTACCAACAGGTGGTCGCCGAGATTGCGGACAGGGCAGGTGAGCGGACATGAGCAGCGAGCAGTTCGACAGCGTCTGGGATGCGATCGAGGACACTCCGCAGGAGTCGGAGAACATGCGGTTGCGTTCGCGATTGATGATGGCACTCTCCGAGCGGATCACGACCGAGGCATGGACGCAGAAGCAAGCCGCCGGTCGGCTCGGTGTTACCCAGCCCCGCATCTCCGATCTGGTGCGCGGCAAGATCGACCTGTTCAGCTTGGATTCGTTGGTCAACATGGTGGCCGCGGCCGGACTGCACGTCGAGATGAGCGTCGAGCGCGCGGCATGATCGAGTCGCCGGTGATTCGGCGCCGGGGTTGCCCGTGCAAGCTCGATAGCGCCCCGGTCACCGGGAGGATGCCCGCAGACGATCGGCTTACGGGAATGGGTTGAAGTTCAGCTGGGTCAGGTTTGACAAGGGCGGTGTTATGCACCTGGTTACCGCGAAGGTTTCGTCGTGGTGGCCTCGCGTAGCCATTGGTTCCTCCGAGTGCGGCCGTATCGCCACCGCGTGCCGTCCGAACACACCCGGTGCCGAGCCAAAAGGAATCGTCCCGCAGGTCCTGGACTACGCTAGGACGTTGGGCCGGTCGATCATCCATAGCCAGGTCCCGTCGCGCCGGCACCGCGCGACCTCTGCGGTGGCACCACCCGGTATCCGCGTTGAGGTCAGTGCCAGATCGTCGTTCACCAACCTTTCTGACCCGCGGTAGACCGCACGTCAGAACCCGATGATCCGCGAGAGCGACTACACGATCGTCGCCTCGTTCGGGGCACGCTACCGGGGCATCGTCCAGTACTACCTGCTCGCCGGTGATGTTCACCGACTTCACCGGCTGCGGTGGGTGAAGGAGACCTCGATGCTCCACACCCTGGCAGCAAAGCACCGTTCGTCGGTGTCGAAGATGGTCCGCAAGTTCAAGGCCAGAACCGATACCCCGCATGGTTTGCGGACCTGTTTGGCAAGCTCACTTCGACCGCGAGGGCAGGCCCCCACTGGTCGCCCGGTTCGCTGGGATCCCACTGAAACGGCAGAAGATGGCGGTCCTGACCGACCGCGAACCGACCCGGTCCTATCCGGACAAGGAGTTGATCAGGCGACTACTTGTCAATCGGTGTCAGCTCTGCCAAAGCACGGAAGGGGTGCAGGTGCACCACGTCCGGAAACTGGCCGACCTCACCATGACCGGGAGCCCACCGGAATGGATGCAGTTCATGGCGAACAAGCGCCGCAAATCTTTGGTGGTCTGCGACGTCTGCCACGGACACATTCACCGCCGGCGCCGATCTGACCGCCACCATGCGCGAGTTCACCGTGACCAGCGACGGCACCATCAACATCGACTTCACCCACGAGGTCAACAACCCGATGATCAACGCCATCGAGATCATCCAGACCGGTCTGCCCTCGACGGGACCGGCCTCGGCAGCGTCGGCGTCGGTCACGCCCAACGCCTCGCCCACGCTGAACTTCCCCGCCCCGCCGGCCGGACCGGTCGGGGTGGCCTACAGCGATCAACTGGCCGTCACCGGAGGAACCTCGCCGTTCACCTGGTCGGTGAGCGCCGGCACCCTGCCCCCAGGGTTGACGCTCAGCGCGTCCGGCCTGCTCAGTGGAACGCCCACCACGGTCGGCAGCAGCACCTTCACCGTCCGGGTCGTCGACGCCAACAACCAGAGCGCGACGCAGTCGGTCACCCTGGTGATCTCCGGCAAGCCCGCAGTTCCGGCCGCGCCGACCGCCACGCCGGGAATCACCAGCGCGACCGTGGCCTGGGTCGCCCCGGCGAACAACGGCAGCCCGCTGACCAAATACGTGGTGACCCCCTACCTGGGTGGTACGGCGCAGGCGGCGCTGACCTACGACGCCGCGGCCACCATCCGCACCATCACCGGCCTGACCGCGGGCGGTTCGTACACGTTCACGGTGGCGGCGGTCAACGCGAACGGCACCTCCGCGGCCAGCCCCGCCTCCGCCGCTGTCGTTCCCTATTCTGCGCCCAGCGCCCCAACCGTCCCCGCGGTCACCCCCGGGGACTCGAGCGTCACCCTGAACTGGAATGCCCCCAGCAGCAACGGTGGTAGCTCCATCACCGGGTACGTCGTCACCCCCTATCTCGGGGCGACGGCGCAACCGGCCACCACGTTCACCGGGACGGCCACCACCGGAACGGTCACCGGCCTGACACCCGGCCAGCCGTACACCTTCACCGTGGCGGCAAAAGGTCTGCTGGGCACCAACGTGCTGTATCGCGTCAACGCCGGCGGCCCCGCCGTCGCAGCCACCGACGGTGGCCCCAACTGGTCTGACGACAGCGTCGACACCGCCCTGCACAACACCGGCAGTTCGGTTGCAGCAGCCAGCCCGTCTGCCGCCCTCGACTCGACGATCCCGGCCGGAACGCCGACAGCCCTGTTCGACACCGAGCGATTCGACCCGGGTATCCAGGGCGACGGCGGGGAGATGAAGTGGATGTTCCCGGTGACCTCGGGCGCAACAGTCAAGGTCCGGCTGTACTTCGCGAACCGGTACTCCGGAACGAGCGCCGTCGGCGCCCGCCAATTCGATGTTGCGCTTCAAGGCACCACGGTGCTGGACCATCTGGACCCGGTAGCCGCAGCGGGCGCCGATCAGACCGCCACCATGCGCGAGTTCACCGTGACCAGCAACGGCACCATCACCATCGACTTCACCCACGAGGTCAACAACCCGCTCATCAACGCCATCGAACTCATCCAGACCGGACTGCCCTCGACCGGTCCGACGTCCGCAGCGTCGGCGTCGGCCACCCCCAACACGTCGCCCACCCTGAACTTCCCGGCACCGCCGGCCGGGCAGGTCGGCGTGAGCTACAGCAACCAGCTGACCGTCACCAACGGAACAGCGCCGTTCAGCTGGTCGGTGAGCACCGGCACCCTGCCCGCCGGGTTGACCCTGAATGCCTCCACCGGCCTGCTGAGTGGAACACCCACCACCGCCGGCAGCAGCACCTTCACCGTGCAGGTGGTCGATGGCAGCGGCCAGAGCGCCACCGAGTCGGTCACCCTGGTCGTCACCGACAAGCCCGCCGCCCCGGCCCCGCCGACCGCGACCGCGGGAATCACCAGCGCGACGGTCAGCTGGGTCGCTCCGGCGAACAACGGCAGCGCCATCACCGGATACGTGGTGACCCCCTACCAGGCGGGCGTGGCGCAGACCCCGGTGTCCTACGACGCCACAGCCACCAGCCGGACCCTGACCGGGCTGACCGCCGGCAGCTCCTACACCTTCACCGTGACCGCCACCAACGCCACCGGAACCTCCGCCCCCAGCGCCCAATCCACCGCCGTCACGCCCTACGCACTGCCTGGCGCACCGACGATCTCCGCCGCCACCGCCGGAGACGCATCTGCCACCCTGACCTGGACCACGCCCAGCAGCAACGGCAGCGCCATCACCGGCTACGTCGTCACCCCGTACATCGGGTCCACCGCGCAGCCGACGCAGACGTTCTCCGCCGCCACCACGCAGACGGTCACCGGGTTGACCGCCGGCACGGCGTACACCTTCACCGTCGCTGCGGTGAACCAGGCCGGAACCGGTCCGGCGTCGGCCGCGTCGTCGCCGGTCACGCCGAACAGTTCGCCGTCGCTGAGCTTCCCGGCGCCGCCGGCCGGGCAGGTCGGGGTGGCCTACAGCGACCAGCTGACCGTCACCAACGGAACGTCGCCGTTCACCTGGTCGGTGACCACCGGCACCCTGCCCGCCGGGTTGACGCTGAGCTCGTCCGGTCTGCTCAGCGGCACGCCCACCACCGTCGGCAGCAGCACCTTCACCGTGCAGGTGGTCGATGGCAGCGGCCAAAGCGCCACCGAGTCGGTCACCCTGGTCGTCACCGACAAACCCGCCGCCCCGGCCCCGCCGACCGCCACCGCGGGAATCACCAGCGCCACCGTCAGCTGGGTCGCCCCCGTCAACAACGGCAGCGCCATCACCGGGTACGTGGTGACCCCCTACCAGGCGGGCGTGGCGCAGACCCCGGTGTCCTACGACGCAACAGCCACCAGCCGGACCCTGACCGGTCTGACCGCCGGCAGCTCCTACACCTTCACCGTGACCGCCACCAACGCCACCGGAACCTCCGCCCCCAGCGCCCAATCCACCGCCGTCACCCCCTACGCCACGGCCATCTCGATGAGCGGACTCACCCCGTCCTTCACCCTCACCGGGCCGCCCAACAGCACCATCACCCAAAACGGCGCGGTCACCATGACCGTCACCAGCAACAGCGGCTACTCCGTCACCGTCCAGGCCAGAACAGGGTCGCTGACCGGCGCAACCCCGGGCAACACCGCCACCATCCCCATCGGGTCGCTGCAGGCACGCGAGAGCGGATCAACACTGTTCCAGGCCCTGTCGGCAACCTCCCCGCTGGTGGTCCATCAACAGGCCGGTCCGTCCGCCTCGGGAGGCGACCCGGTCAGCAACGACTACCAAGTGCAGATACCGGCCCTGCCATCGGACACCTACTCCGTGACGCTCGACTACATCGCCGCCGCCCAATAGTCCAACCCGAAATGCTGTTCCACGACGTGGCAAAGAAAGCTTCCAATGTCCAGAAAAACAAGGTTCGGTTCCCTCATCGCGGCGTCAGCTGATCGTTCAACGCAGCGACAACGGTGACCACGGTGACCATTGTGCGGGCGCCGACCCCGGCGGCTACCGAGGCGACCTCCACCGGCGCAACCGCCGCCACCTCGGCCGGTGCGGCGAACGCGCCACAACCGCGCAACTCGGTGAAACAACGAGCGGACCTCCACGACGATGAGCTAGATCGGAACGTGCCGGCGGTGAACCGCCAGATCACCGACGTCCCAGCCCAAGCGACCCGCCGGGTTCGGCCAGTTCCCGGGATCAACACCGACACGGCCCGGTCCTTGACGCGGCCCGCGCGGCGCCCCGAGGATGAGCCGATGCTCAGCCACAGCCCCGTGGACCGCGAGCGCGACTCCGCCGTGGCCGTCGCCGGTCCAGCAGTTGCCCGGGCAACCCCTGAAGGTGAAACGACCGCAGGCCGCGGAACTTTCACCTCGCCCGAAGGCACCGAGGCGAGGTCCCGACGGATGCAGCGCCAATTCCAAGACCGCGCCGAGAACGGAGAGCCCCACTCGTTCGCTGCCTTCGGATATCGCCGAACAGTTGAACGGGACGAGCACGGGAAAAGGACCGGCGCCCACGACGAACTCGACCCGGAGCAAGCCGAAGTGATCCGCCAGGCGGCGCGGCTGCTGCTGGCCGGACGGAGCCTGCGCAGCACGGCCGCCCACCTCAACGACATCGGCGCACCCACCCCACGCGGCAAACCATGGCAATCCGCCACCCTGCGACAGGTTCTTCTCCGCGAGCGCAACGCCGGACGCCGGGTCCATCGCGGCCAGGTCATCGGCGACGGTCGCTGGGCACCGCTCTACAGCGCCGACACCCACGACCGGGTGCTGGCACTTTTGACCGATCCTTCCCGCAACACCACCAACAGCAACGTCCCTCGGCACCTGCTCACCGGAATCGCCCAGTGCGGCCTATGCGGTGAACCACTGGTCGCCCGGCAGGGACGAGTCGCCGGCAACGGCCGGCGGCAGGCATCGGCGTACGCCTGCGCCAAGTGCTTGAAAGTGAGACGAAAAGAAGCCGCCGTCGACGAACGGGTCGAGAACTACCTCACCAACTGGCTGCAACGACCCGACATACTCGCCGCCATCGGCCAAGACCGGCACCAGTACCCGCCCAAGCCAACCGCATCCAGCACCGCCACCCCCGCCGCAAACGCCGAGTTCGAAGTCGGGGCCGCCCCGAAATACCCCGCCTGGCTACTACTGCCCGACCTCGCCGATTTCATCGGGCCACACGCACCGCAGAACTGGGCCGCAGCGCCGCTGGAAACCAAACGTGCACTCATCAAAGCCGTGTGCTCAGTGACCGTCATGCCCACCAAACCCGGCCCCCACTTCGATCCCGACTCCGTAGTGATCCGGCCACGTAAGAGCAGCTGAGGTTCGGGCATGTGCGGGGAGTTGGACGCCCGTCGCCGCCAGGTTTGTGACTGGCCTTTCCGGACAAGCTGAAACTCGTCGACCGCGACGCGGCGGTGACCATGCCATTTGTTCACTGACCGGATTGACCCCAGGGTGTTAAAGAATCGTGGCCTTCAGAAAACACGCATCATCGTCGAAGAACCGGGTCATGTCCGGGCCAGTGAGTCTGCACAGTCCGTCGAGGAGCGGGTTTAAAGGTTCTTCTTTAAGCATTGCAATTATTGGGAGTGCCGAGTCCGCGAGGAAGCCGTCAGTGAACAATAGGATGGAGTCGATATCTTCGGTGGGAGCCGCTACATTGACGATGTGGTCCGCCATTACCGGATTGATGGAGAAGATCCAGTAGCCGTCGTCGGTGTTCATCAATTCACGGACGTGTTGCTTCGACACGCTACCAGCACCCCATGAAGCATCTGCTTCAGCGTTCAGGAGCCGGACGCGTTCATCTCGAATTTCGACTGTGCTTCCGTTCCGCATCTTGACGAAGGCCGTGCAGTCCCCGCACACCGCGACCTCGGTGCACCCGTTGTTCTCTCGGGCCATCGCCACGGCGCAGCTGACCTGTACGGCGGGAACGGTAATCGAGTACGCCGCCATCTCAATTGCTGTTCGCCACACCTGCTGTATGGATAGTCGGTCATCCTGACTGTATTCACATAAGAGCGTCAGCGCTGACTGCGCGAAATTGCCGGCATCGGGCCATGAAGAGTGCAGAGGAGTAGCCCCGTCTGCCACCGCTAGAAAGTCTGGGCTGCGCATGACACGGTCGTGGCCTTTGCCGGGAGCTGAGTAACGCCCGGCCGCCGTTCGTATCTGGGTGTACCCGAATTTGGCCTGTTGCGTCGGAAAGTGCTCCAGCGTTGTCATCGAACATCCTTGCGGCTTGCGGCTAGATTGGTTCTGCTGCTATTCCCGTGGTGCCGTTTCAGTAGGTTTGATAATACTGCGCCTTGAAAATTTCCGGTTCACGAACGTCGGTCAGTACAGAACCTGGGCTGCCAGACGGCCCTAGACTGGCCGATCTGGACACGTAGTGGCAAGTGACCCCATCTTCCACCCGCACCTTTCGCACCGCGTCGGCTCTTGTTCTGCAGAACAAGAGCTGGCCCTGGCGCCGTACTCTTGGTGGGTGTCGTTCACCGTCCTGATCGTGTGTACTGGGAACATTTGTCGTTCTCCGATGGCGGAGCGGTTACTGATCACCCGGTTGGGCGCTGGGTCCCCGGTCACTGTGGTCAGCGCTGGGACCATGGCTTTGGTCGGTCACCCGTTGGACGCGTCTTGCGCCGTCGTACTGAGCGAATATGGCGCGGATCCAGATGAGCACGTCGGTCGCCGCCTCACTCCCGCGCTGATTGCGGCCGCCGATGTGATCCTGACAGCCCAGCTGTTGCACCGTTCCGTCGTGCTGCAGAGCGCACCACTGGCGTTTCGGCGCACATTCACATTGCGTGAATTCGTCCGACTCAGTGCCGGTTTAGGGGAAGTCGATGTCGAGCGGTCGACGGTGGAAGCGCTACGGGATCGGGTCGCCCAGGTTGCGGCTCAGCGAGGTATGGCTGGATCGGCTACCTCGGCTGAGGACGAGATCGCTGACCCGTTCGGCGCGTCGCTGGAGGTGATGCGATCCTGCGCAGCTCAGATCGTTGAAGCGGTCGACGCCTTGATCGTTACGTTGGGACTTGCGTGCGACCATCCTGTGGAAGCTCAGCAAAATCGTCAAGGTCGATCCGAAGCCACCACGGAAGTGTTGGCTGTGGACGGGTCCGGGGCGCGCTCGTCAGCCACGGCGCGGCGGTGGCTGGGTTGGTTTCGTTCGGGAACCGGCACATGAGCTGATCTGCGGTTCACCTCGGCGCCGTAGGCGGACCCATATCTGTCGTAACGATCGCCACCCCGGGAGATCATATTCAGAACGACGCCGACCGGACTGACCCCGACTTGATTGAGTGTTTGGAGCGCATGTTTTGCATCGTCGCGTGTTGACTTGCCGGCTCGCTGAACGATCAGCGTCGCGTCGGCCAGCGCAGCCACTTGAGCGCCGTCGGCGACCGGCAACAGTGGTGCGGTGTCGATGATTGTGTAGTCGGCCTGCTTCGCCAGGTCGGCAATGATCGTGCGGGCGTGCTCGCTGAGCAGCAGCTCGCTGGGGTTCGGCGGGATCGGGCCAGCCACCAGTACGGTCAGGTTGGCACCGACCGGTTGCAGGATTTCCTGCAACGGTGCCCTGCCGATGAGAGCGGTCGTGAAGCCGACGTCTGCGACCAGGCCCAAGGATTGAGCCAGCGTCGGTCGGCGTAGGTCGGCCTCCACCAGGCAGACTCGGAAGCCGCTTTCTGCGAGTACGGCGGCGAGGTTGAGGGCCGTGGTGCTCTTTCCTTCACCGCTGATCGGGCTGGTCACCGCAATGACACGTCGGGTTTGGTCTACCTCCACGAACTGCAGGTTGGTACGTAACTGTCGGTAGGCCTCACAGCGGGCATTGTGGGAATCATCCCCGAATGCGTTGGGCGACACCACGGAGCGTTTATCGAAAGGCACCTGAGCCAGCACCGGAATGCCCAGGGGTTCGAAGTCCGCTGCGGTCTTCATGGTGTTGTCCAAAAGGTTGCGCGCGACGACAAAGCCGACACCGAGCAGCAGACCGAGTATGACGCCCAGTCCGATATCGGTGACTTTGTTGGGCTTGATCGGCGTAAGGGGTGCAACAGCGGGATGGATGACGGTCAGGGTGACGACCGGCCTGCGATCTGCTCCGTTCTGCTCAGTCTTTTGCACGACGTCGTCGAACTTCAGCGCGACCAGGTTGGCCAGCGTCGCCGCTTGTTGCGGATTGTGGTCGGTGACGTGAATGTTGATCAGCACCGTACTGGGGGGAGCGTCCGCCGTGATCTTGGCAGAGAGTTGCTCCTGGGACAGGGCGAGGTGTAACTGTTGAATGACCGCGGCGGTGACCGCTGGGCTGGTTGCGATGCTGGTGTAGGACTGCACCCGGTCCTGGCTGAAGCTGTTCCCGGCCACCAGGTCCGCTGCGCTGGCGGTGGTGGCCGTGGCCACGAAGACTTGCACGTTCGCCTGGTAGACAGTCTCTGTCGCCAGGGTCAGACCCACACCGAGCGCAGCGCCCAGCACAACGAACGCCACGACGAACAGCCAGCCTTTGCGTACGACGCGAAGAAAATCAAGCAACTCCAATGTCTGCGGCCTCTCACTTGGGAACGTTGACGTCGACACTAGTTGCTCATCCCTGCCTGCCGCAGATCCCTCGCAACCGCATACCTACAAATTTTCCGCAATGCACGCTCTGCTGGGTGCGTTCGCGTAGCGGAGCATCCGGATATGGTCGACTCGTAGGGAAGCTGCTTCTGCTTCTGGTTATGATAGGTTGCCAGCTCGCCGAGCGCGGGTGAGGTCGACAGGACCGAAAGTTTCTCTCGAGCAGAACGGGGGACACCCAGTTGGTGCAGGTTGTTGCGGCAAGTGTTTATCCGATGCGGGCGGCCGGAACTCGGTTGCGTATCGCGCCGGTCCTCAAAGCACTGGCCGAGGACGCCGTCTCTACCCTTTTGTGCACCTTCGTCGATGACGATGATCTGGGTCTATGGTTGCAGGGGGGTCTGGGACGGATAAAGCCCGCCCTCCGCGGCGTGGGGCACGCCGGTCACGCTCTTCGGGCAACGTTGGACTGCGATGTGCTGCTGCTGCAGCGCGAGGCACTGCCGTTGAACAATCTTTCGCTGGAAAGAATCGTGGCGCGCCGGGGCCGCCCCATCATCTGGGATGTCGACGACGCGGTCTGGACGCGCGCGCCCGGTCGTGCCCTGATCACAGGCAGTCACGAGAAGTACGCCTGGCTGGCGCGTCATGCGCAGGAAGTCTGGGCTGGCAGTGAGCATGCCGCCGACTGGGCGGCAAGGCAGGGCGCCCGCAACGTCCACCGGGTTCCAACCGCGGTAGCTGTTCCGGCCGTGCCGCCGCCGGAACTGGGTCGCGAACCGGACTTGTTAGTGTGGGTTGGCACGCCCTCTACCGGGCCCTTCGTGGAGGCGTGGTTGCGCGAGTTGTCTGATTCTCTCGGGGGATGGCGGGTGCTGGTGGTCGGAGCGGCCATTACCGCCCCGGTCGGTGTGGAGGTGACGCAGGTGCCTTGGAGTCCGGCGGCGGAAGCGGATGCTCTCACTCGGGCCTCGGTGGGCATCTATCCGTTGGACTTGACCCACCCGGGGGTCATGGGCAAATCCGCGCTGAAGTCGGTGCTTTTCATGGCCCACGCCATCCCGCTGATCGCAACCGCCACGCAGAGCAACCGCAACGTGATGACGGCTGGGCGGGAGGGGTTTTTCGCAAACAGCAAAGCCGAATGGCGCGTCGCGCTGGATGCGCTCCGCGATCCGGCGTTGCGCCGTTCCATGGGTGCTGACGGCTACCGCCACGCGGCCGCGAGTTTCGACACGAATGTCTGGGCGCCGCAGCTCGCTCGGCGGATTAGCCGTCTGCTGCCATGACACGCACCCTCACAAACCGAGGTTCATCCGATTCGGCGCGTCTTGGCTGCCAAGGCGCCGGCCGGCTGCGTCACTGGCCGGCGGCCGGCGGCCGGCCGTACCCCCCCGTTCGATACGCCGTACACCCTTTCTGGCCAGTACGGCCATACAGCCGTAAGCGCCGATGCTGGCCAGGGCAGCGCCGACACCTTGGTAGGCAGGGATCAATCCAACTGACAAGATGATCAGGGTCAGTACTCCCCATGCGGTCACTTTGGCTCCGATGTCGAGCCGTCCCGCTCCGTTGCACGCGGCAAGGTCAATTTGTTGACTGGCGAACAGGGGCGAGCCGACGCACAGAATCCACAGTATCGGTGACGCACCTTGGTAGCTGCTGCCCAGCAGCAGATGTATCAGCGTGGATCCGCTGCCGGCGAGCACGAGGGACGACAGACAGGTCATGGCCAGGATCGCGCGGCGCCATCTGCGCAGCGGTTCCAGCGAGTTCGTCATGGCGACCTGCCGAACCACGATGACCGAGAGGGAAGCAGGAAGGATCCAGGCCCCGTCCGCGATTGTTGCGCCTGCGGCGTAGATGCCGACGTCTCGAGGCTGGCTGAAGATGCCCAGGATGAGTCGGTCGCCTTTTTGGATGAACAATTGTCCGACCGCCAGAATGAGGCCGGGGAGGCTGAACAGAACAACACGGTAGGTGATCTTGAGCGCACCGACCGAACTCGAGGGCCGTGCCTCACCTGTTCGGGGTGTGTCCCGGCCGCTCAAGTTGCATATCAGGAGTTGAATCACGAATCCGATCACGCCGCAACCCAGCAACGACGTGACCGTCACCTCGTTCACCAGATACAGAACCACTCCGAGCGAAATCTGTACCGTCGCTGCGGCGACGTCGCTCAAGGTCGCCAGCACGTGTTTGCCGACGCCGTGCACACCCTCCCTGGCTAGGGACGCCGCCGCCATCAAGGCGCAATAAACGCCGAACATCGCAAATGCCGCACGGCTGTTGACGCCCGTCAGTAAATGCCATACCGGCATCCAAACGATGACGATGATCGACACTTGCGCGGCGGTGAGCACTGCGATGACGCGCCGGTAGTGACTGAACATGAACCTCGAAGCGGGCGTGGACAGTAGGACGCGGCCTCCCGTGTAGACCCCCATCGATCCGACAAGCATCGAGAAGGATGCGATGGCGGAGGCGATGGTGAACACGCCACGTTCTGATGGCCCGAGCCAACGCGCCGAAACCACGGCGAAGCCCGACTGAGTCCCGGCGAGCAGCCCGGTCAGTAGGACGATCCGTATCGCGGGGTGCCGCGCTCGTTCCTTCAGGCGAAGGCTTGTCACCGATCAGACCAACTCCTGCTGTCGAGCCCCCATCAGGGCGGTCATGGACCATAAAAGCCGGGTGAAACGGCGGCCTGCCGGGGCCCATGCCGACCGGCACCCACGTTCACAGGCATGTGCTTATCGCGGTGCGCGGCATCAACTTTTCAATGGTAGTTCCATACTTCCCGGGAGGGCAGAACCCGTTCACGCGCCTGCTCGCGTGTCGGGCGCCGCGCGCTGACGGGCGTGGCACAATACCGCTTATGCCGCTGCCTGCCAGACTTGTCGTCGTCGGTCAAGGCTATGTGGGGCTGCCATTGTCTGTGCGGGCCGTCGATATGGGCTACCACGTCATCGGTGTCGACGTGAACAAGGACCGGGTCGCGCAATTGAAGGCCGGGAAGTCCTACGTCGAAGACGTATCGGCGGAGCGGGTCTGTTCGCTTCTTGCCTCCGGGCGTTTCCTGCCGACCGCCGCCTACCGGGACTGCGCTGATTTTGACGTCGCGGTGATCACCGTGCCTACGCCCCTGCGGGAGGGCCTTCCGGATCTCGCCTTCATCGAGGAATCCGGGCGGGCGTTGGGGCCCTACGTTCGTGCGGGATGCACCGTGGTGCTCGAGTCCACCACCTATCCGGGAACGACCGAGGAGTTGCTGGCACCGATTCTGGAGGCCGCGTCGGGACTCCGGGCGGGCCGCGACTTTCACCTCGGGTATTCGCCTGAACGGATCGACCCGGGAAACCCCACCTTCGGTTTCGCGAACACACCCAAGGTGGTCTCCGGTGTGACGGGAGCGTCGTGCCGGGCGGTCCAGGACTTCTACGACACGTTGATCGACCGGACGGTTCCGGTGTCCTCGTGCAAGGTGGCGGAGCTGACGAAACTGCTGGAGAATACTTTCCGGCACGTCAACATCGCCTTGGTGAACGAGCTCGCGATGTTTGCGCATGACCTTGGTATCGACGTGTGGGAAACGGTGAACGCCTCCTCGACGAAACCGTTCGGCTTCATGCGCTTCACCCCCGGGCCCGGGGTGGGGGGTCATTGTCTGCCCATCGACCCTTCGTACTTGTCCTGGGATGTCAAGCGCAGGTTGGGTACCACGTTCCGGTTCGTCGAACTGGCCAACGATGTCAATGACCACATGCCCGTGTACGTGGTGCGCCGCATCACCGCGAGTCTGAACTCGGACCGGAAGGCGGTGAATGGCAGCAAGATCTTGTTGCTGGGTTTGGCCTATAAGAAGAACACCAGCGATGCTCGCGAATCCCCGGCGGTGAAGATCGCTGAGACACTGATGGCCTTGGGTGCGGACGTCCGGGCCGTTGACCCGCACGTGTTGCACACCGCCGCTCCGAACATCCCACGCGCTTTGCTGACCAGGGAAGAAGTAGCGGCCGCCGACCTTGTCGTCGTCTTGACCGATCACGATTCGTTCGACTACGGGCTGCTTCTGGGCGCAGCCGCTGTCCTGGATACGCGCTGCGTCGTACCGGCCGAGTGTGAGCTGCTGTAAACGGCCGTGGGTGTTACGCCCCAATTGGAAAGCGCTCGGCGTCAAATTCTTGCTCCCACAGTCCGAGCATGGCTAGGCGAAAGAACAGGCTCGGTGAGCGCTCGGCGCGGCGAGCCAGTTCACTTGTGGCGGCGGCGCCGAATGCTCGGACCAGTACCGCTGTCGGGCGGTGCACAGCAAATCGGAAGTGCCGGTCCAACCCGGCCGCGCGGAGCGCCCAGATGTCAACAGCGAGACCTTTCTTCCGGTCCGGCAGACGCACCTGCGGAAGGATTTCGTGGAGAAGATTGCGCAACGGAAGCTTGAGGGTGCCGTCGGGTCGCGGTTGCGGCGCGGCGGCGGCCACCACCTTGTCCAGATACGGCAGTCGGCCTTCCAGGCTGCTGGCCATGGTGGAGCGGTCCGTTTTTTCCAGGTACACATTCGGTAGCCACCGTTCCCGGTCGTAACGACGCGCCGCGTCCAGGTGGCTGCTGTCGCCGGCCAGTAATCGCCAGTCCGCCTGCGCAGCCTGCAGATAATCCCCAGTCGCCTGGGGCGCGATGCGTTGCAGCAACGGCAGGTCCGAGTCCAGCAGGGCAGCATGCGCGCGGAACCCACCACCCCATAGGGCGGCTTCCAGCGCCCGCGCCCACGGCGCGCCGCCCCGTTTTCGACCCCAGGAGTTGGCGACCAGGCCAGTGGGAGCCTCGCGGCGACGAAGGTGCTCGGAGACGCGGTAGCGGCTATAGCCGCCGAACAGTTCATCGGCACCCTCACCGCACAGCACCACTTTCAGGCTCTGCGCGGCGCTCGCCGCGAGCACCGTCAACGGAAGGCACGCAGCATCGCCGAAAGGTTCGCCGTGCTGACGCATAAAGGTCGCAGCAGCGTCGGTCATGGATTGTGCGGTCGCCGGAATGGTCTGGTGCGTGCTGTTCATCAGCTTCGCGTTCCACTGCGCTAGCGCACTTTCATCGCGCGAGGGCGACTCGGGGAAGCTTACGGTGAATGTTTTGATGGGTCCGACCTCACGGGTCGCCACCGCTGATAGCAGCGTGCTGTCGATGCCGCCGCTGAGGAAGGCACCGACTTCCACATCGGCGATCAGGTGAGCGCGGACGCTGTCGGCGAGCGCCTCGTCCACTGGTAGTCCAGGGGCTGGCAAGAATTGCACCGGCCGGCTGCCGTGCTCGATCTGTCCGTCGTCCTGCAGCTGCCAGTGGTACAGGGTGCCCGGCAGCAGCTTGTTGACCTGCTGGTAAACGGTACGCACCGGGCCGGTGTGTCCGGAGGCCAGGAACTCAACGAGACCGACCGGATCAATGGTGAGCGGATTGCCGGCCACCACCAGCGCAGGTAAGCAGCTCGCGAGGGTGGGAAGCCCAGCATCATCGGAGTGCAAATACAAAGGCTTTATTCCCATGGGGTCACGCACCGCGACCAGTTGCCGGGTGTCCTGGTTCCAGTAGGCGAACGCGTACATTCCTCTGAGTTGCGCGATCACTTCGGCGGCGTCCAACCGGGTCAGCATCTCCAACAGCACTTGGGTATCGGACACGGCGTTGGACATGCCGTGCGTGCGGCCAAGCTCACGGAAGTTGTAGATTTCACCATTGAAAACCAGAATTTGGCGTCCATTGCTCGACTTCGCCGGCTGCACCCCTTCTGGGCCCAAACCCAGGATTGATAACCGGGTATGCACGAAGGTCGCACCATCACCGGTGGCGACGCCGAATGCGTCGGGTCCACGCTCGTGCAGCGCAACAGCGATCGGATCGGTGCGGTCGTCCCAACCCGGTGCCAGGCTTGCCAACAGTCCGCACATACCAGCTCATTTCTACTCAGGGTCGTGCAGCACTTCGCATCACCGTCGCCAGAACACTTACATCACGGTATTGCGGACACACTCTACCGATGAAGCCGATGACGGGTGGCGTCCGGTGCTGCAGTCGAGTCCAGGAAATCGGTCAGGGCGCGCCAGATGATTTGGTTGGTGTAATGCTGGGTCACGAAACGTCGCCCGGCCTCTCCCATCGCTTGTGCCTCGTCCCGGTGGCCGGCCAGGTGCGCCATTGCCGCCGCGAGATCGGAAGCCGATCGGGGCTCAACGAGTAGACCGGTCTGATTGGCGATGATCGAATCCACCGCTCCCGTTGCCGAGGTGGTGATGACGGGCCGGCCGGCTGCTGCTGCTTCCAAGGGGACATTGGGGAATCCCTCTCGATACGTCGGGAGTACCAGGCAGTCAATAGCGTGGTAGACGGGCACTGTGTCTTCCAGCCACCCGGTGAATCGGACATTGGTGAGCGTTTTCAGCTTGTCTCGTAGGGGCGACGGTAATCCCGTGAGCTCCTCGGCACCAGCGATCAACAACCAGACGTCCGGGTATTGATGCTGCACCAGGGCAAACGCATCAACGAGTTCGCTGATGCCCTTGTCGGCGGTCAGTCGGCCGACGAACCCGAATACGAAGCCGTGTTCGGGGATTTTGAACGCGGTGCGCAGGTTCGCACCACGCGCCCGAGCGGGGCGCGTCGGGGCCAGCGCGTCGAGGTCAACCCCGTTGCTCGCGCCGCGGCCCAGCACTACGCCCTGCCGCTTGCCCAACAGATGCAATTGTCGCGCCCTGTCTCGGAGGCTGGGGCTCACCACGATCACGTGATGGGCAGTGCGCAGGGTGATCCATTCGCACATCCACAGGATCGCCCGGCGCCAGCCGTGTTCGGTTTCCAACCGCAGGCCGCGCAGCAGACAGATGCGTGTGCGGGTGTTCACAGCCGCCGTGGCCAGGCCCACCAGCAGGGCGGCCTTCGGTGTCCCCACGTAGCTGATGTCCACCGGATCGGCTCGGAGCAGCCGAAACAAACGCCAGAGGACGATCAGGTCTGCCTTGGGTGACAGTTCCCGTCGCATCGGGATGGCGCTGACGGCGATGCCTTCGCGCCGCCCGGTCTGTTCCAATAGCGGTCCGGGTGAGGTCAGCAATACGACGTCGAAGCCGTGGCCCTGCAGGTGCGCCAGCTGGCCCCGCATGATCGTCCAGGCCGTCTCGGGGATGGTGGTGGCCACGAGTAGTCGCGGGCGGGCTGCGGTCACCGCTGGTGTAGCCCGGCGGCCTGGAACCAGGCGACGGTCGCTTTGAGACCGACCCCAAGATCCTGCGGAACAGCGGCCGGGAATAGCCCGAGCAGGCGGGCGTTGTCGGCTTGTGAGGCGCGGACATCCCCTGCCCGTCCGGGAACATGGGTGATAATGGCCTTCCGGTCCGCCACCTGCTCGAGCAACGCTATGAGTTCGCGCAACGACGTCCGGGTGCCGAAGGCCAGGTTCACCGCGTCGTCGCTGCAGATTCGGCGGTTCACCGCTTCCGCGACGATGTCCACGACGGTGTCCACTGAGGTGAAGTCGCGGCTCTGTTCGCCGTCGCCGTGAACTTGCAAGGGTCGGCCGGCCAGGAGGGCGTCCACGAACGCGGGAATGACCGCTGCGTAGGGATGACCCGCTGACTGCAGCGGGCCGTAGACGTTGAAAAAGCGGAACGCCAACGCCGGCATGCCGTAGACGTGTTGGAACGCCAGCACGTACGACTCGCTGGCCAGCTTGCTGACGGCATAGGGACTCTGCGGCCGGGCGCGCATAGCTTCCCGTTTCGGCAGTTCTTGATTCGCCCCGTACACCGATGACGACGATGAGTAGATCAGGTGCGCCCCCTGCTCACGCGCGGCGAGCAGCACGTTCATCGTGCCGTCGACATTGACCGCATGCGTCAGTCCGGGGTCCTCAATTGATCGGGGCACCGACCCCCGCGCGGCCAAGTGAACGATGGTGTCGACACCTTTGCACGCCGACGCGAGCGCTTCCCGGTCGAGGATGTCAGCTTCCCGGAAGTCGAGCTGAAGGCCGAATATATTGGAACGGTAACCGCTGCTGAGGTTGTCAAGGACCACTACGTCGTGGCCTTCGCCGATGAGCCTGCGACTTAAGTTCGTCCCGATGAACCCGGCTCCGCCGGTGACCAGTACGCGCATCTTCGTTCCTCCAGTAGATTCTTGTGCCGGCTCATTCACGACTACGCTGTTGAGGTGCCAACCTGCTGGTTCAGCGAGCCGGTACCCCACGCACGACTGTGTTGTCGGCGACGTTGCGGACGACGCAGGCAGCTGCGCCCACCACCGCGCCGGCACCCAGGGTGATGCGTTGCAGCACCACAGACGCAGCGCCGATCAGCGCGCCTTCTCCGACTACACATTCTCCTGACACCGTGGCCGAAGGATTGACGGAGACGAACTGACCCAGGACGGTGTCGTGACCGATGGTCGCGCTGGGGTTGAGGTGGACGTGCGCACCGAGTATGACGTTGGTCGACACCTGGACACCTGAGCAGATAATTGTCCCCGGCCCGATTTGGCAGAGGGAACCGATGACCGCCGACGGATGCACGACCGTCGCGGCGACCCGCCCGGCCGCGGCGAATCGTTTCGCCAGGGCCCGCCGGGCGGCGGGAGCACCGACGGCGATCACGTACTGGGCTTCTTGATCGCCCTGTTCCAACCAGGCGTCAACTGGGCCCAGGTGGGCCGTTCCTCGGGCGGCAAGTCGACGCAGGTTCGCCGGGTCCGGGGCATCGTCCAGTACGCCCAGCACCTCCAGCGAGCCGGTATGCACGGCGTTGACAGCGTCCAGAACATCGAGCGTTTCCCGACCGAACCCGCCGGCCCCCACAACCACGACGGGGTGGCTCACTGGTCCTGCTGCCCGGAGCCGGATGATCCGTGAAATTCTGGCATGGTGGTATGGCCGCTGGCAGATATCCCGTTGCGGGCCAACACGGACCAGATGGTGCGAAGCAAGATGACGAAGTCGAGACCCATACTGCGGTTCTTGACGTACTGAAGATCGGCGGCGAACTTCTGCTCCCAGGTGAGTGCGTTACGACCGGAAACCTGCGCCAATCCGGTGATCCCGGGACGTACGTCGTGTCGGTGCGCCTGCGTCGGGGTGTACCGCGGCAGATACTGCATCAGCAACGGCCGCGGCCCGACCAGACTCATATCGCCGCGCAGCACGTTCCACAGCGTGGGGAGCTCGTCCAAGCTCAATCGACGTAACCGCGCGCCGACCGGGGTTATCCGGTCGGCCTCACACACCCAACCCCTTCGTGGATCTAGGTGCCGCATCGTCCGGAATTTGATCAGCGTGAAGGGAGCGCCGTGAAGTCCGGGTCGCTGCTGAGAAAAAAGGACCGGGCGGCCCAGACTGCAGCGCACAAGGACAGCGACAGCCACCTGCAGGGGAGCGGTCACGATCAATACGCTCACGCTGATCGCGACGTCGGTCCACCGCTTCATCCGCTCGTAACGCCGCGCCGCGGCCCGGTCCGCAGATCTCATTCGTGCCGCAAGAACATTTGAATCGCTTCGCAAACCGTGCTGAAGTCGGCATCGCTCATTCCCGAACCACTCGGTAGAGTGAGCCCGTGGTCAAACAGCCACTGCGAATTCCCGTTGACCAAGCGCTCGAGGTTAGCAAATACTGGTTGTAGGTGCATAGGTTTCCACAGCGGGCGGCTCTCGATCTCGCGGGTCAGCAAATATTGTGACAATTGCGCCGCTGTCCACCCAGCCGTCGCCTGAACCAGGATCGATGTCAGCCAACAATTGTCGGCCGAGTCATCCCCGCCGAAGATCGTCACACCCGGCACCCGTGCGAACAGCTGGCGGTAGGCCTCCCGGAATTGTCGCCGGCGCTCAATCATTAAGTCGAGTCTGCTCAGTTGCGCCCGCCCGAGAGCGGCAAGGACATTGCTGAGCCGATAATTGTAGCCGATCTCGGTGTGCTCATAATGCGTGACAGGTTGCCGGGCCTGTGTCGCCAGGTACCTCACTCGTTGAACTATCTGTTCATCATCGCTCAGTAGCAGCCCGCCGCCGGAGGTCGTCATGATCTTGTTGCCGTTGAAAGAGATCACCGAGGCGTCGCCGAACGAACCGGCTTGCTGCCCATCATAGGTGGCGCCCATCGATTCCGCTGCGTCCACGAGCAACGGTACGGCCAGCTCCGCGGCCAGTTGTTGCAGTGCGTTCATATCTGCGCACTTGCCCAGCAGATCCACCGGCACGATCGCCCCGACGCGGCGTCCTGCTACGCGTAGTGAGACCGCCGCCTGGCGCAGCAGCTCCACATCCACATTGCCGGTCTCGCGGTCGCAGTCGATGAAAAATGGTATCGCCCCGGTGTAGGTGATCGCGTTTGCGGTCGCAGCGAACGTCATCGTCGAGGTCAGGACAACGTCGCCGGGACGCACTCCCAGGGCCAGTAAACCCAAATGCAGGCCCGCCGTCGCAGAACTCAACCCAACCGCATACCCGACACCAACACGCTGGGCCATTTCAGATTCGAAAGCGTCGAGATCCGGCCCCGCCGGAGCGACCCAGCCTGAGGAGAGTGCCTCCTGAACGTATTTGCCCTCCAGTTCACCGACGTCCGGAGCAGAAAGGAAAATCCTGCCCATGCCCTAAGCCAACGCCCTGAGCGGGATCGCCGAATCGCAGGAGTGCCGAGCCATCACGGCCCGGGTCCAATCCTGGGCTTGGATAAGCTCAGGACGCATCGGCGGCACAGTCACATGCGACACCATCGGATGCAGCGGTCGATCATCGGTCTCTCCGACACCCAACAACTCCTCATGGAGCTTCTCGCCCTCCCGCAACCCGGTGAAGACCATGTCGACCTCTTTACCGGACATCGCGATCATCCGAGCGGCCACGTCCACAATTTTGACCGGCTCGCCCATGTCGAGCACCAACGCCTCCCCAGCACGGCCGATCGCACCGGCCTGTATGACCAGCTGACATGCCTGCGGAATGGTCATAAAAAACCGGGTCACCTCGGGATGCGTCACCGTGACCGGGCCGCCATTCTCGATCTGGGCAGCGAACGCGTGCAGGACCGACCCGCGGCTGCCCAACACATTGCCGAAGCGTACCGACAGGTATTTACCCGTACCGCGTAGGGCATACCAGGCGGTGAGGCGTTCCGCGAGCCGCTTCGAATGACCAAGCGCGCTGACCGGGTTCGCCGCCTTGTCGGTGGAGATGTTGACGAAATGTTCCACACCGTTGGCTGCCGCTGCATCGAGCACGTTGAGGGTGCCATAGACATTGCTCTTCAACGCCTCGTACGGATATCGCTCCAACAGGGTCAGGTGCTTGAGCGCCGCAGCGTGGAACACCACCTGCGGTTGGTGCTCGCGGAAGACCCGGCCAAGCTCCTGAGCATCCCGAATGTCCACCAAAACGATCTCCGCCGATTCCAGCAGAGCATGGCCGTAAATGGACAGTTCAGTGGCGTGCAACCCCGACTCGTCGTGGTCGAGCATCACCAACTTCGATGGTCCGAACTTGTGGAGCTGACGACACAGCTCGGAACCGATGGAACCACCCGCGCCGGTCACCAGCACGCGACGACCGGTGATGTACTGGGAAATGGATCGCAGATCGGTGTCCACGGGCCGCCGGCCGATCACGTCCTCCACGTTGACGTTGCGCAGTGTAGAGAGCTGAACCTGAGAAAGGCGCAGCGTGTCCGACAGGGTGGGGAGCACCATGCACACAACCCCCAATGCGCTGGCCTCATCTGATATCCGCCGGACCAGACATGCGTCTGCCTGGTTGATTGCCACCACAACTCGCGCTACCCCCAGTCGTTGCAGTACCTGGGACATGTCCCCGAAGTGACCACGGACTGGAATGCCGTGCAGGTACAGGTTCCGTTTGGCCGCATCATCGTCGAGAAACGCGACGGGTAGAAACGGCGAGGACGAGTCGCGGAGCATCCGCAGCGCAAGGGCAGAACCGACCGAACCGGCCCCAAGAATGACTACCCGTTCCGCATCGGGGCGGGGCAGGCAGTGCCGCTCGATAATCACCCGTTTGAGGTAGCGGATACCCATCATCGCGGTGACCGCCAGCGCCCAGGCCAGCAGCGGCAGACTGCGTGGCACTCCCGCTGGCCGTAGCAGCAACAATATCGACTCGGCCGCCACCGAGGCAAAGGTCACCGAAACCACCAGCGCACGGAGCTCGCCGAAACTTCCGACTTGATAGCGGCCACGGTAGAGAAAAAGGCCCGAGGCCGCGCCCAGTTGCGCGGCGGCCATGAACATGGCCAGCACCCACACGACGTCCCAGCGGACGACCGAAAATTGGAAGTCGAGCCGTCCGATGTACGCCGTAGCAACAGCTATCAACCAAGCAGCCACGTCGGTCATGACCGCCGAGACGTTCGCGGCGCGTGGTCTGACCCACGGAAGCCCCGCTCGGCTGGGGAACACGCGGAACGCGGTCACTGACGTTGTCCGGACAGTTTCATAGTCGCTCCTGCAGAGGTTCAACGCACAAGATGGATCGGCCGAGCCGCACCGCTAAACGTCCCTGGCCCACCTCGAACCTAGAGGATCGTCGTCTCTCCGAAAATGCGCAATCGAAAACGTAAAATCTGTGCTGTCACTCTGCGCGATGGAAATCCAAGAGTCGGCGACCCAAATAGCTCAATGTTCACCTCGTTGGGTCAGTTGCCTTCGGAAGACGTACCGCATCAATGACGTGTCGGACGATCTCAAGGCGCATGCCGCTATGCGGGAGACCGTTCATCCGATACGATTCTGCCGACCACGATGCGAACCAGCGAACCGGGCGACTTTTCTTGTCTGCGGCAGCTGGCAGTGCAATAGCCCGCACATGGCAGTGCAATCGCCCGGAGGAAAGCATGTCCGCAATCAAACGGATGATTTACTCGACCGTTGCGGTGACGACAATGCTCGTCGCCACGGTTCTGTTCGCCAGCACCGCAAACGCCGCCCCGTACACCAATGCGCCCACGCTGTCGGTCAGTACATCCAACCCGGCAGTAGGGGCCACCCTCACGGTGGCAGGCGCGGACTTCGTGGCCGGTACGACGGTCGACCTGACCTTACATACACAGACTTATGATCTCGGTACGGCAACCGTCGACGCCGGCGGCAGCTTCACAACCACCGTGACACTGCCCGCAGGAGTGAGCGGCACGCATACCCTCACCGCAACCGACCCAGCCGGCAACACCATCCTCACCGCCTCCCTGACAATCGTTATCGGGGCCGACAACTCCGGCGGGGGTGCAAACGGCGCGGGAAGCGCCGGCAACGGCTCAGGCGCCGGCAACGGTGCACTTGCTGCAGGCGGCGGCAACGGAGGGCTGGCATATACCGGGGTGCCGGTCACCGGAATCGTTGTAGTCGGACTCCTGCTCCTACTGGCGGGATTCGTCACACTGCTGACCAGTCGGCGCCGCAAAATCAGTCTTTAAAAAGACGCCCGCCTTGGAACCGTTCGCCTGAGCCCCGCTGACCCGACTACCAAACCCGGGGCGTGAAAGCACTTGATAGAACCCCGGAGTGACGCTGACCGCCCGGAACAGGCCCCAGTGGGCAGCGTCACCCCGAGTGGGGCCGGGAACCACGTCGATGTCGCACCTACCGTCGGCGGAAAGCGCCCCCGATTATCTTTTCAGCAGCGTCGCCGCCGGCGGCGGATCGTGATCACATTGATGATCCTGGGTGGATGTGCCACCTTGACGGTTGGTTGGATCATCGTCACCGGGCAGATGGCGCGCGGCGAGCTTGATACTGTTCGCGGCGAGATCCACCAGCTGCGGACCGATATGGTCACCGGTCAGCTAGGCAACGCCCGCGGGGTGGCCATCGACATCGGTGCGCACACGCGACGCGCCCACCAGCTCACCACTGGACCCGCCTGGACTGTCGCAGCAGCGATGCCTGGCGTTGGTGATCCATTGCAGACCATGCGAGGAATTACCGGCAGCGCCGACGTCCTGGGCAACGGAGTCCTACCCCAACTCGTCTACGCCGCTGCCCAACTGAATCCGATGAAGCTGCGCCTGCCCGACGGTAGTCTGGATCTCGCCCAGGTCGCGGGCCTCGCGCCCACCCTAAGGTCGGCAACAGCAGCCCTGAGCAGTGCGGCCGACCGAGTGCAACAACTACCAGCGCACACATGGTTGGCCCCGGTCGACGGTGCCCGCACTGATCTGTTGTCACAGTTGAACTCACTGCAGCAGACCCTCCGCTCAGCAAACCTGACAGCCCGGATCGTACCGACAATGCTTGGCCGGGACGCCCCGCAAACCTACTTTGTGGCCTTCCAAAATGACGCCGAGTCACGCGGAACCGGAGGCCTGCCCGGAGCGTTCGCCATCGTCGCAGCCGACCACGGCAAGCTCAAATTCGACAGCTTCCACAGCGTCGGAGCGTTGGCCGGATCGTACGCCGACGTCAACTTTGGCCCTGACTACGATCACCTCTACCGCGGCGCAGGCACAACAACGCTGTACGGCAACGGAAACCTCAGCCCAAACTTCCCTTACGCCGCGCAGATTTGGGCGTCGATGTGGAAAATGCACAGCGGACAGCAAGTGGACGGCGTGATCGCAGTCGACCCAACTGCCCTGAGCTACCTGCTCACCGTCACCGGGCCCGCCGAACTCGCCGACAAAACAAAGGTGACCGCGGCGAACGTCGTCGCGCTGACGCAAAGCACCGTCTACGCCAGATTTCCGGCGACGAAGGACACCAACGCCCGACATAGTTACCTACTGGACATCGCCCGCGCGGTCAGTACCCGACTGGTCGCGAAACCCGGAAGCATGGTCGCCCTCATCGGCGCCGCTGGTCGCGCCGCGGACGAACGCCGCCTCCTCATCTGGAGCGCCCATCCCAGAATCCAAACCGACCTAGCGCAAACCGCCGTCGCCGGCGAAATTCCCAACACCCCGGCGCCCTACGTCGGACTGTCCATCGTCAACGACGGCGGCAACAAACTCGACTACTACCTCGGACGGACACTCAGCTGGACACGGACAGGATGCGGTGCCTCCCGGCAGGTCACCGCAACGATCACGCTCACCAACAATGCACCACCGACCGGCCTGTCCGACTACGTCACCTACCGCAGCGATCAGCGCTCCTACCCCGTGCACCGTGGCGACAACCGCCTCGAAGTCGGCTACCTAGCCACAGCCGGTGCGCTGCTGACATCCATAACAATCGACAACAGACCAGGCACCGCCGCCATCGGAGCAGAACGGGGCCACCCCGTCTACACCATCGATCTCGAACTCCCCCGCGCAACAACACGCACGCTCGTGCTGCACCTCGTCGAGCCCCCCGCTGCAGGTCCACCCATCGTCCTGCGGCAACCGCTGATACGTCCTCTCTCCATCACGATCAACGACAACCACTGCAACTGAACACGGCGCTGATCGCCGCCGAGGGGCCGCCCCTACGCGAACATCTGCGAACAGTGCCAGAACTATGGCACCAGTACCGCAATCACCCCCGCACTCAAAGCCCAACTCGCCGACAAAACTGACCTCGAACGAGACATCCAACCCGAGGCTGGTCACGAAGTCGCCCGCCACGCCCGCGTCATCGGCCGCTGAACCGCACCGGTATGTCTGGACACTCCTGTTTGTCATGGCAAGCACTTCAAAGCCGTACCCGGCCGAGCTGAGGAATCGGGCGGTGCGAATGGTGGCAGACATCCCGATCCGAGCATGGGTCGAACTGGGCGGCGATCGAATCGGTGGCCGAGAAGCTGGGCATCGGAAACAGCACAAACAGTACAAAACTGGGTCCGCCGGGCCGAGGTCAACGCTGGCAAACCCGTTGCCGACCGGTTTGCGGGAGCTTTCGGCAGGCGGACGTGACCGGGTTTCTGCTGGTGGAGGTCCGCCGGCGGCGGACCTGGGCGGCCAAGTCGTTGGTCACCGCACTGCGGTCCCTGCTGGACGTTTCGCATGTCGCCGAGCACGTGCCGGCGGATTGGGCGCGGCGGTGCCGTCGGTGGCCGGTTGGGGTTTGACGTCGCTGCACGTTGGAATCGCACTGAGCTGGTGCCCGCGATGCCGACCGGGTGCGACCGCAACTGCGCGATGGGCCCCCCGGGACTACGCCATCTTGCTGGTGTTGGCGCGGCTGGGACCTGCGCAACGACGAAGTCAGCCGGTCGGTCCCACAACTGGCAGAACAGCAGCTCCATGACCCTGGCAGGTCCCATCACGCTGGCAAGCGAAAATCGGGTCTTCAGAGTTGATAGACATCCCATGTTGATCCGTGTCAAGCGGCAATCGGCTGGGCGGCCGGTTGGTGGTCATGCCAGGCGGTGTTCTCGTCGCACTTTGTTGCGGTCTTGAGGCAGCCGTGCAGGATGCCGACCAGTCGGTTGGTCAGCTGCCGCAGGGCTGCGTGATGTCCGATGTTCCGGGCTCGCATGGCGTCGTAGTAGGCGCGGGCGCCCCGTGATGCTTTCATCGACGACATCGCTTGGAAGTGCAACGAGTCGCCGAGCCTGTTGTTCTTTGCAAAGCGGGCCAGGACGACGGTCTTCTTGCCCGACGCGCGGGTGATCGGGCTCTGCCCGGAGTAGTTCTTGCGGGCGCGGGCGTCGGCGAACCGGAGGGGGTCGTCGCCGAACTCGCCGAGCACGCGGGCGGCGAGGACCTGACCCAGTCCCGGCTGGCTGAGGTAGATCTCAGCGGCCGGGTGCTGATCAAAAATTTCGGCCACCACCGCCTGCAGTTGCTCGATCTAGTGTTCAATGCGCTGATCACGACGATCTGGCTGGACACGATCGCCGCAAATGCCGCCGCAACGGTCGGAGTTTACTGCAAGCTCCCGCGGCGCAACAAGTTCAGCAACGCGTCGGCCTTGTCCTTCCGCATGATGGCGACGAGCGGCACGCAACGCCGAAACCACCTGGCTGCGGGTCAGCTTCGTGGCCCGCGCTGGGGAAGGTGCCCGCGCGAGCAGGATCAGCGAATCCTTCCCCGCCAGATCCGGGAACGCCTCGACGGCGGCCGGAAAGAACTGCAGCAGAGTCGATCTGAGCCGCAAGATCTGTCTCGTCCGTTCCCAGATGGCCGTCTGATGAGCTCGAGCCAATAGCTTCACCGCCCCAGCGAGTTGGCTGTCGCCGGCGATCTGCGCATGATGATTACGGTCCACCCGGACGATCTCAGCCAGGACATGTGCGTCCCCGGCGTCGCTCTTGGCGCCCGATGTGGAGTGCCGTTCTCGATATCGGGCCGAGGACATCGGATTGATCGCATATACCTGGTAGCCGGCCACCAACAACGCCTGCACCCCGCGGACCGCGATCGGTCTCGATCCCGACCACCACCTGCGCGGCGACTTGTTCGGCCGGCAGATCCGCCCAGTTTGCCGGGGCGTGCTTGGCCACCAGAGCGTGCAGCTCTGCGATCCCGGCCAGTCCCTCCGGCAGCCGAGCTTTGGCCAGCCGCTTTCCGGCCTCATCCTCAATTTCTATGCCGCCTTCCCGAACCGGACGTGCGAGTTGTCCCCGCATCCGGCTCTCCATAAGCCTCATTGGGCGAGCGCTGTGCTCATCTGCAGCTGCGGCCACGGTGATGGGATCGTCGTTCCCCTGGGACGGTAACGAGTGGTGACAACCGAGCCTGGGTTGAACAGAACGACTTCTCCCTCACGAGAATGGAGGTCGGTTCTATGACGTAGGTGGTCATGGTTGCGACTTTGAATGCCATGTGGTCGATGAAGGATTTGGTCCTTCGGGATCGCCCTGCGCTGGGGGGTCTCAAACCGCCTCATGCTGCTGGTCAGGGAAAGCTGGCTGGTGGTGAGCGATGAGGGAAAAGGCTCCGGTGAGACGGTGTCAGGTGGGGTCCGGGAAGACGAACGCAAGTGAATCGCTGATGACGTGCCGAAATGAACTGTTGGCATCAAAACCGGGGTGTCTCTTCGGCTCCGGGATGAGCCTGGCGGGTGAGCGCTGATTGGCCAGGTGGTGTCCGGTATGGAGGCGACGTGAGCTCGGACTGCTGCGACCACAGGGAACTCGGGAACACACACGCCGACGCTGGATGGTTGCTGCTGTGCAGCTATCCGACAGGGAGAAGCTGGCACTGCTGGTGAGAGTACCGTCGCGGCGTGTGGAGGCGGATCGGCTCGTAGTAGCGTTGAAGCGCCGGTAATTGGTGTGGAGCGAAGGGGCCGACCTATCGACGGAGTAGGAGCTTGATCAACCGTGGATTTGGCGGGAGGAATTGGGTGAGCACGACGACTTCGCTCGGGAAATCGTTTGATATTTCCAAACAGCAAGTGTGGGACGCTTTCCGGCAGGTCCGAAGAAACAAGGGCGCACCGGGTGTGGATGGCGTGACCTTGGCTGAGTTCGAGGAAGATCTTGGGAACAATATGTATCGGATCTGGAATCGACTCTCCTCGGGCAGCTATTTTCCGCCGCCGGTGAAGGCTGTGCACATTCCGAAGCCTGGCGGGAGGGTTCGGGTTCTGGGCGTTCCGACGGTCTCCGATCGGATCGCTCAGACCGTGGTCGCCAACCACCTGACGTTGCAAGTGGAGCCGATATTCCATGCGGACTCGTATGGGTATCGACCGAACCGGTCGGCGTTGCAGGCGGTCGAGGTAACCCGGCAACGGTGCTGGACCGATCACTGGGTTGTCGATCTTGACATCCAGGCGTTCTTTGACACCGTGGATCACGAACTACTCATGAAAGCGGTCGCCGCTCACACTGACCAGGCCTGGGTTCTGCTCTACGTACGACGGTGGTTGACAGCCCCGTTGAAGTTAGGGCTCGCGGTTAATTTAGGTGGGTGGGGTTCGGGCGTGTCGCGGGGTCCAGCGTGTAATTCCAGTCGCCGTGGAACTGATGGCGATGGAGTTGGCTGGTTTCGAGGTCTTTGATTTGCTGGTCGC
>JAABUM010001161.1_pt1 | contig 40768 bp, 68 predicted proteins | sample 5559161 | NCBI WGS metagenome assembly JAABUM01 (sample SAMN10711868, study PRJNA513369) | rock metagenome | isolation source: Antarctica rocks | place: Antarctica: Victoria Land, Siegfried Peak nord
AAGGAGTCTGGCCACGAGACAACGTGTCGCGCCGGTCAGTGTTGGTGCAGCGCAGGCAAAGAGATCATGTATACATCCCCATGCACCACCCCAGCTTACAGCCCCTGACCACAAGGCGCTCATGTTGTACGTACAACATGAGCGCCAGCCTTGCAACATCAGCATGTTTGCTCAATTAGTACTGTCCGATTTCTATGTTGACGGTTGTTTTTGGATGCATATGCCGCCGACTAGAGACCATTGCGCATGCATGTCCTCACCAAAATGCAGAAGCCATTGTGCTTTTGCGGTTGACCTTTGAAACAATATTTTTTGAGGAGCACGCCCGTCCTGCAGGATGGCTAGCGCGTGCAACTATGCAGCAATATGGCTGGTGTGTACAGGGCTTGAGCGCAGGGTCAGCACTGGTGCGCACTCAACAGTGTCTGACCTACGAAGACAGGAAGCTGTCTCCAAATTTCACATAAAAAGGAAAGGGAGCAGGTGTGGAGCCAAACGTCGAGTGGCTTGCCGCCGCTGCCGCCGCCGTAGCCAGCTTCCCTCATGACCTGCGATGCAGATAAAGCACCGTGAATGAGAAGACCTGATTCACATGTGATGTACCAAACCTTGAATTATAGTGTCACTGGCATTTCAAACCATCATTGGGCTGCAACGGAGCGCTCAGCGCTTACAAAACCATGCAACAGGAAAGAAGGAATTAAGGATAAGCAACGAGCACTCATGTTGCCCTGCAGACAAGGAGCTGGGCTGCGTCAAGGTCAGTGTGCGTGCTGCTGGGCTTGTCTATCGCGTGCAACACTACTTCTTGGTGTCCGCCTCCATCCAAGCACTGCTCATATGCCATGCATGTCGTCCAACTATTACACAGCACGTTCTGCACAGCGTCATGTACGTCTGAAATCTTTCTTCATTCCTCTATCGACTTTGAAAACTTTGGTGATCTTGTTGTCACCAGGTCGTCTTGAAGCCGCCGGCCCCGTACGGCAGCAAGAGCGAGCCTGCGACGAGATCCAGAAGGGTTTCGTGAAGGACAGCAATAACAAGGGCGGCAAGTAGATCGACCGCTGCTGACGGGCGACCCATGTCATGCCGCATCAGCTGTTGTCGGCATGCTGCTGATGGCGGCGGTTCATCCCTCAACATCTGAGGTCAAAAAAAGACGCAGATGACGGCAGAGGTGTCTCATTGTTGAAATTCACGTTGGAGGTGTGAAAGTTGCACAGCTTGCAAGCTGTGCAATCCAACGATCCAATTGGTGGATCGTTGAAACCAATTTCATAGGGCGTTTTGGGCTGTAAGAGCAGGCAGGTTTGTGCTGAAACGTCGCATCACGGCTGCAAACCTGCTGCACGGCGCATGATCATTTGACAGTTTCTCGCACTGCACCACCACCACCATGCATTAGTCACTGCTTCTTTGCACTCCACAACACGTAGCGTTTGCTGTTGTCATTGTCGCTGTGCGGCGGCACTTTCGGCAGAGGATGCAGCACTGGATGTCATGCGTTTGTCCATCTCTCTTCCGCAACTTTCATGTCACTGACCGGTTTCTTCGTCGCGTACGAAGGTATTGAGAGGTGTGAACCTGGACAATTAGCCAAATGCTGCGACACCGCATTCAATAGCCTATTAGTACTGATATTGCAAGCTGCCAGCAGGCGGCGCAATACCTCGGAAAGGGAGTCAGAACGTGTGTCGATTCACCAACAACTTCAACTATACAGGGCCAGAATCATGACCAGTCTTCAACGAGTGCACAACGATGATCAGCAGAGCAACCCGTCATCATCACACAACATCACATGTAGTGCGCCACCAATGCTGCAATCAAATTTGTCCTTCCACGGGTCACTGTTCACTCAGCGATGGCATCCCCAATTGGTTGCAACTTGTGCTTCCCTCAGTCCGCATTGTGCTTTCTTTCAAGCGGTCAGCTTGCGCAGGCTCTCGGCTACGCTGCTGATAACTGTCTCCTCTGTGCCGCCCGGCTTGAGAATCACCTGAGATTTAATTGAATTCAATTGTGTCAATAAAGGAATTCTAGAGAGATTTCTACGAAACTGGAAAGTTCGCGAATGTGCACAATCACTGTGCGAAAACAAAGATGACGATGCAGTTGGATGGTTGGCTTCTGAAAGGAGGCACTGACGTTGTGCACAGCACAGTCAATGCCACAATGGTCAGGGAAGAAGCACGAGTATAGCATGTGAAGGGCTTCGGCATTGGATAGGCTGTCCTGCAGATCACATACAGGGCATACGGCACGCACCTTGGTGCACTTCTCCTCCTCGCCTGCATGTAGCGACGGCAGACCACATCAGCAAGACAATCCCAGATGTGACGACAGCAATCCATGTGTGTATGCATGTCAGGGACGTGTCTCCAACTGGGTGAGTTTGCGCGGCAGCTCACTCTTTGCATTGAAGATCTTGTAGCCGCGCGCCGCCTCCTTCAGCGGCATGATGTGGCTGCAAGAGGCAATCAAAGTAGAACGTTGAGATTCAGAGTTGAAAATCTACTTGTTCAGTCAGCTTGGGGTCGCCACATAACTGCCTGTACATAGCTGGCATGCTTACCTCACAACCGTCTCCGGCTTGAGCTTGCCGCTCTATGCGCAAGCATAGACGATTTGCGTCAGTTCAGCATGTCCACAGAAATTCCTCAGGCAGGTAGGACACACGTTTACGAATTGTTACAAGCGTGCATACGTGGGCCCTTATTGCCGTCACTGACCTCGATCATGTCCAGCAGGTCGTGCCAGTACGCCTGGCAAGGCGTCTGCCCAAGTCCCATGCGCAGACCCTTCTCCATCAGTGCGCCTGCAAGCATCGTTCATGTTTTATCTAACAGGCGCCAGTTGACAAGCGTCGCATCTAGTGCCAGGGTAGAGGATTCTGACACTCGAATGGACATTCAGGCTGTCAACACATCCATATGGCGCTCGTGGATGGCCTGCCGCGGCAGCAACGCCGGAGTGACAGGGCAGCCCGACCCGAGGTGCGCATTTCAGGCAGTACTGCATACCCAGCACTGGACAGCAGCCGACACATCTGCCGTTACAGATGAGCACTGGCTTACAGATGAGCACTGGAGGTGCAAACAGGGGTCCCGAAACACCCACCGATGTTGAAGTGGTTGCAGAAGCCGGCATACACGCCGACAACGCCGATGTGGCCGCCCTTGCGCACGGCGTAAATGAGCTCGTTGATGATCGCCGAGGGGTCCGTCTCCATCATCAGCGCCATCTCGATCTGCAATACGATTGTTGAACCTGTTCCATTGAGGATTGCTAGCCCTACATCGGTGTCGGCGACGAAACACGCCGTGCGACCTCCACAACCAGCAGCGTGGGAGAAGCCTGGGCACCGGTTTACCCTTTTGTTCTTCAAGGTGTGAACCAGATGTGCGAGAATCATGGAGTTGAGAGGCGCCCACCTTGTCGAGCAAACTGGAGGAGTAGTGGAAGCCGACGGCCTCGATGACGCAGTCTGGCCCGTTGGGCACCATCTCGTGCAGCGCCTCCAGCGTCTTGCGCTCACTGAAGTTGATGGTCTCCACGCCCGGCGCCACCTGTCACGTGGCGCGAATACATGAGACAAGACGGACCAGCCACAGCGGGGAGTGTTGAAATGAAAGACGGTGTTGAGCGCTCAGCCAAACAGCGCAGCAGCTGCGCCCCTGGGCAGCATGCATCGTTGCGGCGCACAATCTCGTCGTCTTGAGCATGAGCGACGGCGCAGTGGCGCATGGCTTCAGGTGGAAACTGTAAGCAGGTGAAACGATAGTATATCTATCCGAAATGTAGCCTTCCCAGATATCAATGGCGCACCTCCTTGACGCGCTCGAGGCGGTAGGCGACGCTGTCGATGCTGATAACGCGCTTGGCGCCTCGAGCAAATGCGCATTGCGCCGCCAGCATGCCCACTGCGCACCCAGCACAGAGCACTTGTTAAGACCCGTCGCCTCGGGCTGGAATCGCTGCTGTCTACCGCGCCGTGGCATGTAGATGTTCCAGCATGTCAGGTGAACATGCCCGCTCATGCATCACTTGGTTCCAGCTGTCGGAATGAAGGCTTCTGCAGGCAAAGAGGTTCAGCAGATGCTAGTTTGATATGCTTCTCACCGGGTCCGGCGCCCCAGACAGCGACGACGTCGCCTTTGCCTGTCTCCGCCAGCACATTTGCGTGCCAGGCGGTGGGCAGGATGTCGGACAAGAACAGGTACTTCTCGTCGGGGTTCTCCTTCGGCACCTTGATCAAGTTGACATCGGCTGCATAGTGCAGACAAATGAACAGTCGGCACCAGTAAGGCCACTCTCGAATGTGGCGGCAAGGCAATGGGGAGGGACTGTGACGCGACGGACATCAGATGATGCTAGGCGATTGAACAGCGACGTGGAGGACATGCTGATCAATTGTCATGTGCAATATTGAGCTCTCGATCGTGCTGGGAAATGCAAATCCATCGGTTGAATTTGAACCGGTGGAAATTGCGCTCACCAAAGACGACACGGGCATAGTCTGCCTGGCCGCCCTCCCAGCCGCCCGTCAGCTGCGAGTAGCCTGCGGAAGTGCACCAGACATCTTTGAGGCCCAAGCTGCTGCAGGATCCACCATGTTCCGCTGGAAAGGTCTCATTGCAAAGGGCAGAAGGCTGCAAGGGGGACCCAGCAGCACATGCGCCTAGCGGCGGCTAGGCGCAGAGTGCTGCTGCTCCTTGTCAGCGAGGGCTCAGCCAGCGCACCATGGATGCCGCCGGTGCGGTGCCCGTACAGGTACTCCTGCTGCTTGGAGGGGTTGGTCACGTCGCACTCCGAGTGCAGGTTCATGTTGCAGTACCTGGGACATCACATGTACAGCAGCTCGGTGCACGTGTGCAACCCCGCATGTCAATGGTGCTCTTGATTACCGGCTGGCTGGCATGTCACCCTGTACATGCATGTCCGGTCCACCCCTGGCAGCAAGTGTCAGTGTGAGCAGCTCAGGTCCAGTCACATGCTCAAACGCAGATTCAACTACTTCGACACAAGAACAAGCTCCAGAGCCCGCACATGCATGAGCCGCAGCCCAGGTCGAAGCAAGCCACGACGCGGTCGCCGACCTTGAAGTTCTTCACCTCCGGGCCCACCGACTCTATGACGCCCATAAACTGCGCATCATGAGATGATGGCATCAAACATTGACATCAGCTGTGCGGCAAAGCCAGAATGCACAGGGTGCAGCATGCACTGGAGCCTCACACACAAAACCTTTGCATGCACAGGAATATGCTGCCAGAAGTTTTGCGTGCAAAGTGCGTGTCGATTGGGGCTGCAAGATCTGTTGCAAGTGTGGTCAGCACTTACCTCGTGGCCCATGAGGTCGCCCTTAGTCATGCCCGGCATCGCGCCCACGTACATGTGCAGGTCGCTGCCGCAGATGGCCGTCGACGTCACCTTTATGATCGCATCTTGGGCATCAGTAATCATTGGCACCAGCCGATCGGGGTTGACTGTCACAGACTGCTTGCCGGTCCACTCGGCGCCGAGCATCTTCCTGTTCTCATCGTGCTTGGACTTGAGCGTGACCTTGCCCAGACCCTGGTGCGTCTGATCGCTCACCTGCATATGACAAGGTCGCACGTATAAGGAGCTGGTGTAGCAAATTACCCTGCAACATATGCATGTTGGCCAACAGACCATGTGCGCATGCGGTTGTGCGCAGCGCATGCAACTTCGCCAACGCCATACGCAGATCGAAGGCAGTATGATATGCCTTCTCATGATGCATCGAAAACACGAGCCACACTCACATCCGTTGGGGGCGGCATCTTGCTTCAGCAAGCGATGATGCAATGTAAGTGACGTCTCAAAGCGTGTTCGTCGGAGAGTGGAATCTCGAATTTGTGATCAGAGTGTGCTGAAGTCTGGTAGGTCGACATAAGAGAAAGCTTACGTCGCTCGCGCTCTGCAGTTTCGGGGTGCGGCAGTTGGGTCGAAGTTGGGGTTCGACTGTTCCAAGAGTCCCGTTGCCACCCGCAGCTGCAAACGGTTGCATTTAGCGGCGGCTTTTAGATGGGCCAGCGGCCGTTCAAGGGTTTCAAGGGACCACACACCCCCTCACTCACGTATAATTGACTATGCCGCAGTCACTGGTCACGCGCTTCGCCGCCTCGCGGCGGCGGCGGCGCTGATAGCTCCGCAAACAGCCGCAGATCCCGCCGAGCAGCTGCCCTTGACGCCTTTACTTGCAGGCTCCTGCTCATTGTCAGCGTCATTACTCACAGCGCTTGCGGCCAGCTAGAACCTTTGCTCGTGGGGCCTGGGGCCGCTACAGCGGCACCGTCGCTGACCGCCAGGCTTCGCGTACAGCGATTCCGACAACCCCCTATCAGTCCTCATTGCACATGCTGAGCCTGGCAGGTAATGCCGCCGATCAATCAAATAAATCGGCCTGTGGCCGTCTTTTCTGGTGGAAGTCTGCACTTGCTTCAATCAAAAAGATCGGTCCTGCTCACTGCATTATGTGCAGTGCGCTCCCGGTGTGTCCGTCGACACATGTGCTGTGCCGATGCGCCTTGCGCTTTGGCAAGGGCTGGCCAATGTGAGAGTTGGTGCCTCCCCTTTGTGGTCCCGGGCACGCCGCCACAAGGCCTCGATCTGAGGACCGCACACTTTCAGCCGCATACATACCGTAGTCACAGGCATGAGTCGCGGATAATTGAAGATTTTAGCTGTCTGCGAGTTGTTTTGCAAACGTTACGGGCGAGTCCGCGAGCAGCGCGAGTAGGCCAGCATATTCGAGTTTCCAGGAAAATGCACTCAAAAAAGCAAAACTCGACCCAAACTTTCGCCGATATTTCCCCAAAGCGTGCGAATGGTGTGCAATCGATCGTTTGCAACGTTTCCGATGTCGTGCGCTCTCTAAAATAGCCTCAGGCGGTAAATGCGGCGGCGGCCTCGCGACCGCTTTTGGAACTGATTTTTTCGATCCGCAAGTGACCCCGAGTGACTCAATCAAATGGCATGAGAGAAAATCCGCGACTCATGCCCGTGACCGAGGGTACAATGATGCCAATCACAACGCGCTGGGCAGGCTAGATCGCATCGGTGATGGCGGCGGTGCCAGCAATTTCGCGTTGCTAACATACCAGTTGGCGCGCTTGCTCGACTGCAGCGTGAATAAATCATCGCCCTTTCAATTATCAGACGGCCACATGGAAACGATGCCTGTAGACTGTTCCACAGCTGCACCATCGCCGCTGGTCACCAGCCTCGCAGCGATTTTCACAGCCCCAATGACAGTCAACTCCGTGCACATGCTGAAACACTGGGATTTGATCCCGATCAATCAAAAAACCGTGGCAAACACAATTTCCACCGTTTACTGCTCCGTAAAGTTGCAATTGTTGGCGAGCGCACAGGTGCGGCAGGAGGTTCAGGCTGGAATTGTTGACGCACGTTGGCTCCAGAAGGCAGACACAAGAGAGCACGATGCTCGTCGGCGATTCGCATAGTTGACTATCGTTGCTATCGTTGAATGCACACATTCAGATACATCAGTGCATCAGCGGTGCCATCAATCGAATTTGTTGAAATTCGCAGCGGCGGCTCAGGCATTGCCCGCCAGCTTCTTGACGATTGCAGCGAAGTACGAGCCCTGGTGCCTGGCGATGGCCAGCTCTGCAGCGGCGCGAACGGAACGCTGTTTACGAAGATATCATGCGCAATCGGTCATGCGCACTCAGTGCATGCAAACCGAGTGTGGCTGCGCACACAAGGCCGCAACATCATCACCAGGGCCGTACCCCATGCTGGACAACAAAACACAGCATCTGGCAGAAGAGGTGGCAAGCGGCCAAAGGAGCTCACCCTTCTCGGTTGGCTGGCGGGCGCCCGTCGATCCGGCGAAAGTGCCGGCGCCCCATGCGGAGCCGCCCTGCAGGAGGAACGATCGGCACTTGCTGATGGACCATTGCAATCGATCGAGCAGCGGCTCGCCAGCGAGCTCGAATTCAAGACAGGCGCCACTCTTTTGTGGTACGCTGGGCTGGGCCGCGTCAACTGCTGATGCGGTTGGGCAAGAAGCGACCCTCAGCAGAGAGTTTGTCACGGGAAAAGCAGATGGGTGGTCCGCAACGCACCGTCACTTCGTCCAGGCCGAATTGCAGGCCGTTGGGCGCGGTGTAGCCCAGCGGCACGTGGATGATGCCGTGGTGGGTGAACTGAGTCATGGCTGCGCACCAGAGACGTGAAAGCATCAGCGTGGTCATGGCATGGCTCGTGGCTTTGCCCATGGCTGGCAGTAAGAACGCAACACCCCTTGCTATATGCTTGCTTCATCTATACAACAACAGAGCAAGCATGCCAGAGCAACAAAACGACTGCAGGGTAACATTCAAGCCAACACAATCTCTGTTCTGCAAGACTCTGGTAGACATACGCCAGATGCCAGGATGTGATGACGCACCGGTGAGTGCGGTGGTCTCCTGGCCGCCGCCCTGGGACGCAGTGGAGAAGAACATGCTGGCGGCCTTGCCAGCCAGGGCGCCCTTGGTCCACAGGCCGCCGGTGGCGTCCCAGAAGGTCTTGAACTGCGCGCCAAATAAATTCCCTGACCTGAATCCGACAGCAGGTCGTCCAGACTTTGGCAGATGTTGGTGCTCTCGCACAAGCGCTGCACTCACCGCGTCGGCACGCCGATCAGGTAGCCGTCATACTCGGTCAGCGCGTGCGTCGTGATCTCCGGCACCGACTCATCGGGCCCCGGCGCGTGCATCTTCTCCAGGATCTCCTTGGACAGCGTCTCCGGGATCTGCAAGACAGTACGCGACCATAATCAGAGGACATGACTGGTCTTCACAGAGGCAGCAAATGTGACAGTGCACTCGAGGTATCGGGCAGAGACGGACAAGCAGCAGTGTCTTGGCCTCATGTTGGCCTCATGCGGCTGGCTGCAGCTGCGGAGTGCTAGATCAGACTCAGTGGGTCTGGCAACGCCTGGCGCGCCCTCGGCATGCATGACAAACAGCAGGCAACTCACCCGCAGCAGCGTCGCCTCGACGCCCTCCACGGAGTTGGCGCCCTCCAGCTCCTGCTTGGCCAGCTGCAGAAGGACAGACACGCGCATTTTCAGCAGCTGTACTCCTTTGGCATATCGTATTCAGCAAGACGCTCCCTCATGCGCCACATCCGCAGTTTTATTGCAGTGGAGAAGGGCAGCATCAACATGCTCCCACCTGGGCGACGTGGCCGTAGGTGCTGTAGTAGATCACGGCGATCTTGGTGGGAGCCATGATGGTTGGCTTGGTGGCTGCCGGAGCGGTCGCGATGGGAGCAGGAGCAGGGGTTGCGGCAGAAGCAGCGGGGGTTGTGGCAGCGGTAGCCTTCCTGCCGGACGGTACCTTGGAGGCTGTCTGACCGTCAGAGACTTTGTTTTTCTTGGACCTGCGTTTTCATGCAACAGGAGTCAGCGTTGCTTGAGGCAGGATGCAACGTTTTGAAGGAAGCCCTGTCCTGCGGTGAAGGACTGGCGACACGGGTGTGGCAGGCGCGGAAGCAACGGCCGACGCTTGAAATATATCCGTTTGAGACCAGCGTGACAGCCTAATGGCAGAGGCACTGCAGAGGCTGTCAGAAGAAGATCGGTGGTGCAGCAGACATTGATCTGGGCTAGCTTTCCGATCATGCACGTCGCCAGCACGACGGCCTCACTACAGGCCGTTCAAAAAATCATAAGACGCCGGGAGAGCACAGGCTATGCACACACGTCGATCGAATGCTTTGAATGACAGCGAATCGGCCAACATAGGTTTCGGAGGACACAAGCAGATGGACGCGTGCCGCACCCGAGGCCGCAGCACTGCATGAAACTACGCGACGATGTAAACGACGCTGGTTGTTGGCGAGTGTGTAGAGTGAGGAACGCTGTGCATCCGCATCGCGACAAACTGCATGGCACACGTGACCTGCTTACGAAGTTTGTGATCTCCCGCACTTTTCTTACGTTTTCATAGCGCGGGAAATCCGCTCACAACCAGGGTGATTTAACAGCAGCCATTCCCCCGTTGACCCTTTTGCGAGATGAGATTCATGCTGCTAGTCGGTGCTGGTCCCTCTGTCGTGTTGCCACAGACTACCCAAGCGATACACTGACTTGGTGAAACTCGTGTCTGGCACGCTCAGGCCGCTAGCGAACTTTCTGAATTGCACCCAGATCACACATCTTCGGTGCTTCGATACTGGTTGCGCTCTCCCTAGCACCTTCGTTTTTGCGATAGACAACAACATCGCGAAAAATTGTCACAGCACACCTTGCCTTTGATCGCTAGCAGGCCCAACAGCGAAGGTTTACACTTCGGCAGCGCAGCGCAGCGCTGCCAACGCAGGAGCGCATTCACGCAGTTCTTGCTGCCCCATTTAGGCACAGCGGTTCTGCAAAGCGGCCGATGGAGAGACAGATCATGGCGCATCTTCCTTGAGGGCAGGCGCCCCTCGGCAGCAGCTACTGCTGTCTGAGTACAGTTCCGTGCGCAAGCTTTTGCCGATCATGGCTGCCGCCGCCGTGGCCGGCGAGGTGCCACGCTCCGGACCGCTCGCCGACGCGCAGGTGACGACGTCGCGTGCACCCGCATCACAGTTGCGAGCCCGAAGAACACAAATCGCAAGGGCTGCGCGATGCGGTTCTGGTGGTGGTGGCAGCCGCAACAGCAGCAACTGCACCGTTGTCGTGGCTGGAAAAGTTCGCATCGTTGTCGTGCGCGACAAGTTTGAGCAGAACAACGTGAAGATGTCTGCGGTGCAGGTGGAGGTGCTGTCGCCGCGCGCGAATGGCGCGGGGAATACGCCGCACTGGTTCCGCGAAGAGGCCTTCCTGGAGCCCGACTTTGACGCCGACACCTTCATCGCCGACCTGCGCCGCTACGTGAGCTCTGCTGTTGCCTGGGATTGCACTGCACAACGCCTGCGCAGCCGCTGCTTTGCAGGTGCAGGTACATATGAACCACCAAGTCCTTCAAAAGCGCCATGCGCAACTGAATCTGTGTGACACGGCAGGTGCCGTTGGAGACGCTTAGCAGCGAGCTGGACAACCACCTGACCACGCTGAAGCACAAGGTGACATGGCAGTAAAGCTTTTGCGCTGTGAGTGCAGGCAGCTTTCTGCTGCATGCCGTCCTAGCATTGACACGGCCACCCAACAAGCGCAAGCTCGCAATTGTAAACATCCATACATAGTATCGCAAGCCGCTCATAAATGGAGAACCCGAAACAAGGCTAGAAATGTCTCCATGCGCCGCAGCTGGTGGAGGTCATCAACGAGGACTATGCAGACTTCGTGAGCCTCAGCACGCAGCTGGTCAACGTGGACGGCGCCGTTGCGCGCATGCAGAAGCCGCTCGGCGACCTCAAGGTGCGGTTTGTGAGAGCTTGCTTTTCATGCATCAAGGTCTTCTATTGAGTGCTGGCCGCCGGATTGCTACTGGCGGCTGCTGCTGTACGCGACAGGGCTGGGCATGTTCTCACAGGAGGCTGCACACATCCGGCAGTGGCGCAGATACAGGTGCTGCCATTCATCTGGCATGCATGCGCTCGTAAAAGCCACTGCGCAGGAACGCACGGAGAGGATGCAGAGATGATCGCCCTCAACAAGCTGACGCTCAATCATGCAGGAGCGGCTGGGCGCGGTCGCGGGGGCGGTCGCTGCAGAGCTGGAGGCGCTGCAGGGGGGGCTGCAGCGACGGGCAGAGGTCGCGGCGGCACGCGCCATGCTGGATCTGATGCAGGACACCGCGCACGTCATGTCCAAGGTGATCTGGCGCACATCTGCAGGTGCCTTCGATCTGGCGCACCGCTGCAGGCGCCTTCAAGAGCGCAGCTCACAGAATTCGCGTCAAGTGGATGCACAACATCATTGTGTGGCCATGTATGTTGCCAGCTCGTTCATACTCGCTTCCAACCAAGTCCTGCCTGCGTCGCAGGTGGAGAAGCTCTTGGATGAAGTGGAGGCGGCGTCACCGAATGCAGGCAGCGGCAGCGGGGCGGACCTGGATGCGCGCGTGCGCCTGTACGAGCGCGTCGCCAGCAAGGTCAGCCGGCTGCAGTTCTACGCGGCGCGCGGCTCGGGTCTGCCCTTCGTGGTAATGCTGCAGCCGCGCATGGACGCTGCGACCGCGGCGCTAGAGGTGAGCCATTGCTTTGCCATTAGTATCATGCTATACCTTTCTGCCAGGGCCAAGTCTATGTTCATTCTTGAGTCGCATACTCGGTGTGGGCGCTTGCGGCGCGCAGTGCCTCCCCACCGGTGCACTTTCGGAATGCAATCCTCAGTCCAGCTTCCCTTCGCGTCGCTGTTATGTTGCAGGCACGTCTGGGGGAGGGCCTGTCCGCGGCACTGGCGGCGCGAAGGGCCTCGGCAGTCGGCCACGCGCTGCACGCCTACTCCTCTGTCTGCGGCGGCGCGGCGGCGCAGGCCGTGGTGCGGCGGACAGTGGTCGCGCCGCTTGTGGCAGAAGCATTGAGGGGAGCGGGTGTCGGCGGCCCCCGCGCCGGCCCGGAGGCATTGCCTAAGGTGCACATGGATGCGCCGCCCAAAAGACTTCAACACTGAGTGACCCTACCTTGTTGCCGATCAGAAAGGTAATGTGCCGTAAATTTTACTTCCCTTGAAGCTCCGACTGACGCTGACGCTTCGCAGTGCTGAGCATCGCTGCAGGCGGTGGCGGGCGCGCTGCGGGGCCAAATGGGGGAGCTGCTGGCGCGTGCATGCATGCACGCCGGCCCTCAACCTCAGTCCCTCGATCAGTGGTGAAGCCTTGCATTTGTTTTGGCACTGGCGCAGGTGCTGCAGGCGGTGGCGGGCGCGGTGCCGGGGGCAGATGAGGGAGCTGCCATCGCCTGGTGTCCAGCTTCGGCGTGTAGATCGGATTGCTCGGCCAGCGGCTACGCTATACACGGCTTCAAATCATGCGCAGGTACTGCAGGCGGTGGCGGTCGCAGTGCGGGGGCAGATGGGGGAGCTGCTGGCGGCGGTGTCGGCGCCGTCCTCCGGGCTGCACGGCTTCGACTTCCTGGGCGGCTCCCTTATGCCCGAGGTGGACGCGGCCGTCGGCCGTTCGCTGCCAGGTGCCATCAGAGCTTCGTGTTTCGATGTTGCCGAAGGACGAGCAGGGCTGGAGGTCGTTCCCGAGAGATGCGCTCGATCACTGTGGAGGCAGACGAGGTGCCGGCGCAGTCAAAATGTGCATGACAAGGTCAAGTAGTCATGCTGCCAGAGTTGACGAGAGGAGTGCTGGGCGTTTGCTCCGACCCGCGGCTGTTCAGTGCTGCTTCCTCCTGCCTTGGAGTTTGTGAATGCACGCATGCATGGTCGTTTCACAACACAGCGCTAAGTCCCTCATGCACAACGCTCTCACACATGCAGGCGCGTTCTCGCCGGGCGTGCCGAGCACCTTCCTGGCCAACTACGCCGCCGCGGTGTCCTTCTTGGAGGGTTTAGAGGCGGAGCACGTGCGCACGCGGCGGCAGCTGGACTCTTTTCGGGGCGCGCCCGCGGTGGCGACCTTTCTCAAGCGCTGGAACCTGTCCGTGTACTTCTCCCTGCGCTTCCAGGTGAGCGAGTGTCGCCTGCAGACACTCGCCAAACAGAGGAAGCTGTTTGGTCCGTCGGGTGTGCTGCCCGCAAGGTGTTCACGAGCATGAGCGCGCGCTGGCATCTGCAGCCTAGATGACCAGCATCTCCGAGCAGCTGCAGCGTCACTGGTGAGACGGTGTGTGGACTTTGACCGATGCCCGACTTGAATGTGGCGCAGGAAATCGCGGCGGCGTTGGACTCGGTGGTGGCGGCCGGCGGCCTCGAGGCAGCCGTCGCACAGCAGCAGCAGTCCGAAATGGGCGGGCCGCCGGTGCGGCTGCAGGCGAGCGCAGTGCTGGTAAGCTCCCAACACGTTGTCTGCAATGTGTAATACGTTCATGCTTGTGTTTCAATTGTACCATATTGTTGTTGGTGACGATGATAACACCCAATCCCACCTCATGCGGGCAGCCTGTGGCAGTGACATGTTCATGCTTGCGCTTTGAACACGACAGACTGAATCGCTTGTAGAAATGCTAACACGCCGTCAATCTCGCCGCAGGCGGCGTCCCTGCGGCGGTGCTTGGCAGCCGATGTGTTCCTGGCGCCGCTGGCGGACAAGTTTGTGCGGCTGGCGCTGCAGCTGGTGGCGCGCTACGCTGGCTGGCTGGCGGCGGGCCTGGCGGCCCGTAGCGGGCAACCCACCGAGTCTGCAGACGAGGTGAACGCTGTGCCCTGGGGTGAGCAGTTCCTCAGCGTGTTTGCAGTAACAGCCACTTCGCTCTGCTGTAGGCGGGCAGCCTGACGCGGCGGACGAGGTGTGGGTGTACTGCGCTGCTCCTTGTCGCCGAGAGCTCACACCGGCAATGCAGCATGTCGAAGCCCGTGTGTACAACCTGTGCGTAGCTATAACAACAGGGCTATAACAACAAGGGCTACAACAGGCTACAACAACAGGGGCTCGACACGAGGGTCTGCGGCGACGCGCCGTAGGCCTCAATGCCCTCGGAATGCGCCAGTCGAGTGCCAGCTATGTCGACGGACAGTGATGACTGCCCATGTGGCGTTGCAGGGCGCCAGGTGGGGCGCGCGGGCGACGCCAGAGCAGCTGGGCACTGGTGCGCTGCGACGTGGGCCGATCACGATCCCGATGCCGACAGTCGTGCCAACTACTGAACTATTCACTCGACACTCAATCTATTCACTGTATGCAGGGTGCCAGCTGGGGGGCAGTAGACGCCGGAGCAGCTGGCGCTATTTATACGTCTTGGGTCAAGCACCGTGCTTGAACACCGTTCGTTCTCGCTGCAGCCAGCTGGGGGGCAGTAGACGCCGGAGCAGCTGGCGCTATTTATACGTCTTGGGTCAAGCACCGTGCTTGAACACCGTTCGTTCTCGCTGCAGGGCGCCAGCTGGGGCGCGCAGGCGACGCCGGAGCAGCTGGCGCTGGTGCGCGGCGACGTGGACGCGCTGTCCGCCTGGCTGGGCGGAGCCTATGACGCGGAGCTGACAGCGGCGCTGGCCTTTCTGCCGCCCGAGGTGGACACCCTTTTGGTTACTGAGGGCTCGAGAGCAGATCTCAGCCTGGTCACACGCTAGCAGCAGGCTTTGGGAGCAGCTTTCCTCGCTGCGCTGTCTGCCTGGCTGGGCGGTGCGCCTTTAGTGCGGAGCTGACAGCGCGCTGGCCTTCCTGCCACCTCGGGCGGCACCCTTGCCTTGAGAGCTTCTGTTTTCCCAAGAGCTCTCCCACGAGCTCGTGATGGACAAAAGCCCAAGACCACGGCTGTTTCACATGCCAGCAGTAGGCTGCAGGAGCTGCAGGCTGCACCAGCTGGCCGTATGTGTGCTAGCCTTCCTGCCCTCTGTGCTGGGGACTGCTGTGGCGCCCTGTTTTTGCTGGCCGATTTCAAATGCGTGAAACAGCCTGCCGAATGACGGCCAGCCGCTTCCCAGCCGCATCACACTCGGCGCGTTTGGTCGCCCGATTGGGTATGCTGAAGGCAAGCGGCAGGTCGTCAGCACTTGCTCCCATGCTGCTGCTGAAGCCACCAGTATTTTGCTAGGCAGTCGTGCACGACCTCACTTTTCATATTGCTGTTTGTTTCATTCTGCCACGAAACAAACCTGATATAGCAGCTGCTCCGCATGCGCGGCCGGCGGCCGCCGGCGCCTGGCGGCTGGCTGTTGGCAGTGTGTCCACAGTCCCAAGCCACAATTCAACTGTGGTCATCATGAAACAAACACGGTAACGCTTGCTCCGCAGGCGAGGCAGGCGGCCGCCGGCGCCTGGCGGCAGGCAGTCGGCAGCGTGGCCGCCCGGTCGGCGGCGCTGGGCAACGCCGTCGTAGAGTCCCTGGCGGAGCGCTGCTCGGCGGGACTCAAACACGTGCGCGGCATCAGCACCACCTACCGCATGGTAGCGCGCCCGGCGCCGACGCGGCCGTCGCACTATGTCCCCGGCATCGTCGCCCCCCTCAGGTGCAGCTCGTCGTACTGAGCGTTCATTTGCCTCGGGTGCGGTCGGTTCAAGCATTGCTTCGTGGTGATTCTGGCCGTGGTCCTGGAGCCGTGGAATGAGGCAGGGTGCAGGAGCCACGCCACGCCGCGGACCTCACATTTGAAAGTTTTAAAGGCGTGGCCTCGTGCTGGCGTCTCTCTTGTGACTGCTTACCCCATTACTGTGCAGCGCGTTCCTGGAGCACGACAGCGCGGCTGCGCTGGGCGAGGAGGCGCGCGCCGCCATATGCCAGGGCAGCATCGTCGCCGTCTGCCGCCGCTTCCAGGTCAGTGGCCTTCCTGGCTGCCGCCGCCAGGGTCAGCCCGCTCTTGACAGGCAGCGCTGATGCGGCCTGCTCCCTGCGGTGCAGCGCGCAGCTGCCGGGATGTCAGCGCGCCCCGTGGCGGCATGGTCGTGCCTGAGATTGCTTGTGTTGAAGTCGAAACTCTTTCTTTGGACATGTTCATCAGTCTTGCCCCTGCAGTCGGTGGCTGCAGATCTGCTGGAGATGCAACCAAACATGTGTGCCCACCTTGTTCACATCTGAACTTGCTACAATGCTGCAGTCGGTGGCGGGTGACCCACTGGAGACGGGTTCGCAAGACGGAGTCTACTCCAGAAGCTTCCAATTGATCGTGCCTTATCTACTCTACGCTCATTGTGCAGTCAGTGGCGGGGGACCTGCTGGAGACGGTGCGCAAGACGGAATCGTCGCTCAAGCGGCTCAAGAAGAACCGCGCGGCGGGCGATGCCGCCACGCCCGAGGCGGCCGGCGGCGCCTCCGACACCGACAAGATGACCACGCAGCTCTTCCTGGACGTGCAGGTGCCGTGTTGCGCAGACCTACAGTATTGCCTTCCTTTTGATGCGTTTTCCTTTTGATCCTTTTGATGCTTCTATTTGAGAGCTTCCACCCTCCCCCAAGTGAAATTGATGGACACCGAGAGGTCGTGAGTTCGAACCTCGGTGGTGGAGGTGATTGGTTGTAGTCGTTTGGTACGACTGCCCGCGCTTTCGATTGCCTCGGCAATCTTCCATTATTGTTGATCATAAGTCGAATTAATTCGATTTCCACAACAGCCTTCATGTCAAAGATCCACTTTTCCATCGCTTTCGTCAACTCCCTTACCACCCTCCCCCCCAAGATGCTGGGAGATGTGTCTGGGCCTACATTCAAGCCCACAACGGCTGCTGTGGCTGCTGTGGCGCCCAGCACAAAAACCCACCCAGCGTGTGCCTTGCTGCAGGGTGCACATGCCCAGCCTACGCTTTCGCTCTTGCACTGCACCCTAGTCTTGGCTCCGGAACCACTGCCCCTGCGTGCCTGCAGCTGCTGGTGCAATCTCCTGTCGCCGCTCCCGAGCCGTGTGCCCGTTCGCCGTGCAGGAGTTTGGGCGCCAGGTCTTCAAGTTTGACATCGACCCCTCGGAGCTGCCCGCCTACCGAGAGGTGTGGGCGACGGTCGCGCCGGCGGGGCAGTCGCAGGTGGACGCCGCGCTGTTGCTGGGCTGAGACTCTGAAGGAGGATCCACAGAAGGAGAATCGTGAGGACGGGTAATCCCCCAGGGCGCGCCCCCCGTGGCGCCTGCAACATGGCGGTGATAGATCCGTGCCCGGCGGTGCCGGTGTGGCGCCCTTACAGCATGCGGTGGCGCCTGCAGTAGCCGCCAGCAGGCGGTTTCGGTGGAGGCTTTCTTTCGTCTGTAGTATCTGGACTTTGACAGGTGCTAGCATCATCCTGGGGGCAGACGGTTGCTCATTTACACGGTTGGATTAATCAAGATGAATGAAACAGGACTTGATCGTGTGTCCAAGGATGGCTGAGCCGCCGAGACCTTGAAATGTGCTGACGAAGATCTACATGCTACAACTATCTACAGCTACCACTATTTCGTCCCCTAGCTTCCTTGCATCAATTGTCAGTACATGCAGTGATCACCACCAGCAGCTAGAACGATGTACTAACACCGCCCGAAAGACTGTCCGACGTCTCGCCTGAAAACAACTGAAGGAAATGCAGGAGCGCTCTGAATTGCCCGCGATAGCAGAAACCATGTGGCGCACCACTGGCTGGCAGCGCTGGTATCTGTTTCCCATTGTTGGCCGAATCCCATGATCACTGTGGAATCACAGTGGGCGCATTCACTCAATGAATGCGGCGCTGCAGCTGCTGCGCGCTCGCATGCTGTTCAACTAATGAAAGAATGTCATCACGCCGGCGGCGCAGGGCCTGCCATGACGGCTCGACCGCCTTACCAACGTCCAACTGCTGAAGGTGTATATGTACGGCTCCATTTCCTGCAAAAGCGCTGTCCTTACCCTCGTCCTTGCCCCTGTCGTCCTTGCTCTGTGGTCCTTGTGACCCTGTGACATGCAGACAACACTGTGAAATGCACACTGCTAGACATCATACATGCAGATGGGCTGGTCTGCCTGTCGGCGGAGGGCGGCAACGAGTATGCACACAAGCTGCATCCCAGTGGCCATACTGCTGCGACGATTTCACACTGCGTAGTCCGATGCACAGCAGCGTTCGGACCAGGCATGCACACCTTGCCCCTGCTGCCGCTGTTATCATTGTCATGGGCCGGCGCCAATGTCTCCACGGTGGTGGTAGCTGCCGCGGTGCTGGAATTCACGACGAAGCGTGCCCCGTCTGTAGGAGCGTCGGTGGGCGTGTCGTGTCCGTCGGGGCTGCTATCGGCGCCTCGGTCGGCGAATCAGTGGGGCTGTTGGTGGCAGCGTCAGTGGGCGCTCCCGCCGGCGTCTCGATCGGCGGGTCGGTGGGACTGTAGGCGGGAGTGTCAGCGGGCGCTTCAGTCGGCGTCTCGGACGGCTGGTCGGTGGGACTGTCAAAGTCAGTGGGAGCGTCAGTGCCACTGACGCTCCCACTGGAGCCCCAGTGGGGATCCAATCGGCGCCTGGGTCGGCGAGTCGGTGGAGCTGTCGGTGCGCCTCAGTGCCCGAGTCTGTGGGGGGCGGAAAGGGCCCACAAACATAGCTGGACCACACAAGCAGTCCGAAAAAGCAGCGCTGCTGGAAGATGAGTGAATATGAATAAAATAAAATAAAATGCGCAGACGTCTGCCGACGTCGACGTCGGCGTCTGCAAGATTTGAAACAACTGATCGAAACCGGCTTCGCGCCGCCACTGGACGATCCCAGTTGGGGCGCTGAATCTGAACGTGCACACTAGCATCCGCGGCTCTTCAGTTCGGCCTGCTGATGGCGGTCTCATGACGCTGCACACATGCTGCTAGATATCCAGTGCGTCTCAGCGGTGTCATCATCAAGAAATCAAGTCTGTTTCAGGTGGCAACAACTGGTGCACGCTACACCTGTGCTGTTGGCGCCTGGGTGAAGTCATCATCATGCTGGTGACCGTCATCGCCGTGTCGGTGGCCGTGACCGTGGCCGTCATCACCACGTTGCTGGTGGCCATCCTGGCAGTGGTGCGACGGCCAGACAGCTGGCAGCTTGAAAGTACGCTCAACATCTAAATTGACATACACTCTGTTTCTGGCGCCTTTACCGTGGGACTGCCGCCGCCGCTAGCTCTGCCCGCCGCCATCAATCTTTAGAATGTGGAGGGCGCGGTGCGGACTTAGCAGAAATGTCCAGATGCTACGAAATGAGCATCTATGAATTTCTCACGCCTGGGGCAGAACGATGTATATCATGTGTTAACGCTTGGCGTCCTGCCGTCAGCAGCAGGTGACACAGTGGTGGTGGCATCAGCGCAGGCAAGAAGCAATGCGCGGCTGATGGGCTGGCGAGGCTAAACCTTACAGAGCATCGTCTGGATGCAAGTGCAAATGCAAGTTCATTGCAAGTTCATCATTGTAATGCAAGTTCATCATTGCAAGTTCATTGCATTTGCCAATTACACTTGCAAGTTACACTTGCAAGTTACACCTGCAAGTTACTTGTAGTTACTTGCAAGTTACTTACTTGTAGTTACTTGTAGTTACTTGCAAGTTACTTACACTTGCAAGCTACACTTGCAAGTTACAATTGCAATTGCAATTCATTGCAAAAGTTCATTGCAGCATTGCAAGTTCATCATTGCAAAGATCATTGCAAGTTCATTGCAATTGCAACTTGCAAGTTCAGAAAGGCAAAAACGAAATATGCAAGCCTGCTTCCGGTGACAGCACAAAAATGGGACCAGTTGGTACCTATACCCATCAAGAGCTGTGATTGCAACACCCAGAAAGCGGTCACACTCTAGCACTTTTACAAGCACCTCTGTCACTCTCCAGAGCAGCTCATGACCATAACGTTTCTGAGCCTGCACTGCTCACCGGCGGGTCAGATGTGCCCCTCTCATTCGGTGGTTGCGGGCTCACGGCAAGCCAAACCTTCCCCGTGGACACGTCTGTTGTCTTCCAACTTCGTTGAAAATGGGCAAACGCTCTTCGCCTCCTTTCGGATGCAGCTGTCTTCGAACTTCAGATGGCGTCTTCTCTGATGCGCACGTCCTGCGCAGAATCACCGGCGATGTAATGCCAATGTGCCCACACAGACTTGCAAATGTCAACGCTGCCGGCAGCTGAGCGCCAGCGTGCGTGGCCACATCAACCTGACACCTGCATTCGATCGGGTGTATGGACCAGAGCGCTGCCATGGAGCACGAGCGACATCTGCAAGCAAATGCTGATGCCGCAGCATTGCCCTGCATGCGAATAGATCGATCTCTCCCCGTTGTTTGGATGCCGAGGACATGAGCAGGAGGACGCCTCTGGGTCGGCGCACATAGCACGAAGTCGGACAACGTCCGGCGCCAGAGACGGGCGTGTCAAGATGATCAACAGTTTGGTTGAGTGACCCTACCTTAGTTGCCACCGTGGTCATCTCCTGGCTCGTTGCCGTGGCCGCCCTTGTCGTCACCGGCCTCAATCTGCACCAAGATCATGAGCAGTGAATCCAAGACGCAGCACCAGCGGCCTGTGAGTCCACGCTGCCAATTACGCGCAAGAGGGCTGCGTGCCGCGCCAGGTCGCCAGCTGAGGCGGCAGGGCAGACAAAAGTGCCCACGCACGCTCAGCGGTGCATATGCACCGCTGGCTACAATCAGCCAGCATGACCCACCATGACCCACCATGACCCACCATCATGGCCCACCATCATGACCCACCATGACCCCCACCATGACCCCCACCATGACCCACCATGACACCGCTGGCATGCATGCTGGCTACAATCAGCAGGGAAGGAGCCACATCACATGCCGCGGATCCGGATGCAGGCTCACACACAGGAGCTCTCCAGGAGGCTGCCGCTTGCGCAGCGGCCCAGGAATTGCACATCATAGCCGCGGCAGGTAATTGCAGTCAGATTTCTCACCTCCGCCTCGTGCTGCCTGTCGGCGTCATCATCGCGATCGAACTTGTCATCCTGGTCAAAGATGTCCTGCAGCACCGGGAAGTCAAAGCGGCTCAGCTCTACTGTGCAATACGATGTCGCAGCATCCATCGCTGGTCCCCGACACCGTGTCTAGCTGCACGGCGGCTGCAAAGCAGGTGCCTCTGCCGAGTGCGCACCTTGACGCCGTCATTGTCATCATCCTGGAGAGAAGGGACACGCTGTGTCAGTCTCAGATGTGAGGCGGCCAACGCGGCGTCACACATGATATGCCGACCGGTTGCAGACTCTGATGCAGCAGGATGTAAGCAACGCAGGTACCTACCTTGTCCTTGGTGTCTGAGATGCCGTCGTTGTCGTCGTCGGTGTCCTGCGGAACGAAGTGTTTCAGTGTACATCAGCATCGTGCCACATGTGTCCTGCTACCAGCATGGAGATCTATCAGAGCGCAGGGGCATGTGCGCGACATGCACCTTCACGTCCTTGATGCCGTCGTTGTCATCGTCCTGAGGCAGAAACGAACCCACGTCACACGATGGCACGCATAAATTAAGAGCGGCGGCGGCAGCAGAATGCGGACAGTAGAGAAGAGCAGGGTGTGGAAGGAACGAAGCGCAGATAAGGATCAACACTAGGAAATGGAAACATACCTCCTCATCGTCCGCCTTGCCGTCACCGTCCTTGTCGGCTTCCCGGACTGTAGCAACGGGAGAGCGGTGGTGAGGGCACACATTGTGGTAAACATACTTGATACGGCAAGAGTGACGCCACATCAAGCAGCAGCTTGACAGGCTCCCGGTGCAGCAGCGAGGCACAGCTCGCCGGCTTGCAAACGTTGAATGCATTCTTTCGAATGATTTCAACATGTCAAACCTTCATGAACTAACAGCCTGGGGCAGAAGAGAACTAACATAACTAAGAACTGGGGCTTGCAGCACTGCTCGTTTTGCCGTAGTTACGGAATCTGTAGCTTTCCTTGTGGACCATTACAATCGCTGTGGTGCGTTTGTAGGCGTCATGCAGCCTACAGTCAGCGTCTAATGAGACATGATCTCAGAACTGCGCACCGTCAACGATGCCGTCGTTGTCGTCGTCAACCATTGCGTTGGAGGAGATGCGGGCGCGGTCGCGGCTGGAGCGGGTCGGCCTCTTTTTGATGGGACGAGAACGCCTCTTCGTGGGGCGCTTCTTCGTCGGGCGCGACCGCCTCTCCCGATTGGGTCCGGAGCTGGGCTCGCGCAGCAGCTTGCGGCTGGCGGACTTCAGGGCCTGCACATGCGGCCACCGGCGCGGGATGCAAATGTTCACTGGATATCTGATGATGTTGAATCAGCTGTGCAAAGCCCACACAGCATGTCGGCGCAGCAGACACGTCAGTGCGTCGAGTGCCACTGGGATTGGGTCATGAGGCGGCAGGTGATGAAGTTGCGACGCTGAATGGCGTGCAAGAATCGTGCGGCGCTGCATACCCATGATGCCAGGACCAGAAAAATGTAGTGATAGGTTCAGTCTCTCACCTGGCTGGAGCCCGCGACCATCATCATGGCATTACCCCTGCCCACCGCAAGCGCGCTGGAACCTGCACCCGGCGCAGATTATGCGCACCATCGGTGTTCCAATAGCACAGGAAGGGGCGGTTGCAGGCCGCCAGTCCGATTGGACTGGAGGTTGGCATACATATATTTGATCGTAGGATTGCGTTGGGATGCAACGTCATGCGATGCATTCGAGCATGCCGGCGATGGATTCGCGCGACCAGGTCTGCGATGCCCGGGAGCGGGGCTTGTCTGAACACGGCAAGACTTCATGCACGGACCCGGACATCGGTGTCGTTGCAGGCGCACAGCTGTGCTGTCTGCACATCTGAGTACCGCTAACAGCTGCCGAGGCAGCTGCTGGAGAAGCGGCTGATGCACTGCGCGTAGCGCAAGTTCATCGGATGCCGACGCGTGAGCGGACAATGCAGCTGATTGGGGGGAGCGCTGAGGCCATGCGCACCTTCTGCGGCGACTGCATCCTGGCCCTCCTGGTGGGCAGACACCTGTGCACGGAAACAGGCATCAACTTTGGAGCGAGGTGGCCCCTTGAGAACCCCATCAGCCATTCTTTCCGTGTTGCAATGCAACAGGCAACAGCCTCGCAGGCCAGCGTCGCATTGCGCTGTTGCGCCTGAAGTTCAGCGGCGCAAGCGCTCAGCCGATCCTGTAGCATCGGGAACTCCAGCAGCCAGAACGGCCAGCGGCTGCGACGCAGCTCGCCGACAGTCCCACCGTGGCACTCGGGAGGCTAGCAGAACGCAGACGCAGCGTCTGCCCGAACTTGGAGTTCGTGAAGGTAGAACGAACCTACTACATATTTTCAGCTGCCACCTGCCAGCCCGGAATCGATCGCACGGCCTTCGCAGCAGTCCGCTGTGCGCAGCCGTGGGTTCATGCACAGGTCTGCTTGGCAAAAGAGGAGTGGAGAGGACGTACCAGTGCGAGTGTGCCCAGCACGAGGACGACAGCGATCGCGACGACGCGACTTGTGGTTCTTTGCGCCATGTTGGTGGAGTGCCCTTGTACAAAAACCTCACTTCAACACCGGTGACGAGCGAATGGGAGTTGCGCAATGGATGAGCAACAGAATAGAAACGACAATTCTGGAAATTGCCTGATGATTGATGCACGTGGGCTGGTCCCCCCAGCTGGCACGACAATACGGAGTCAGAGTTGATGACAGCTGTTTAAACTTTCACAAGATGCAATTTAGTCGTGCAGGCGCCGATCGTGTCTGGAAAAGCTTGCCCCTACACTCTGTTGGCGCCGCCGCCGTGACTGCTTCCAGGACAGCGCGCCACGGGCGAGCACCGCCGCACATCTGCAGCGCAGTCAATGGGCAGAGTCATGCGGTGAATCCTGCCCCGGGGCTTTCTGTGTGGTTGTGGTGTGAAAATATGTGCACAGTCCACCGGCGCACTACTGGCTACTGGCCGCCGCCTGTTGCGCCGACGCGGCGGAACGTTTGCGGACTTGACAGTTGTTGCAATTCGGTTACAACTTCGTACATTGATGCACTCTTGTCGGATTTCCAATTGCCAGCAGAAACATGCACGTTTCCACAATGTCCAAGCTCGGACATATGTGTCAATATGTCGACTGCGCTATGATGACCCTGTTCTGTAAGCACTGCTACGGTGTATGTGCGTAATTCGATGTACTGTCGCGGGTGGACCTCTATGACGCACCCAAAAACGGTAGAACATACACAAGTCAACTAGCCTTGTCACCGCCGCCTCTGTTTCCGCTATTATCAGCGTCCGTCGCCGCCGCCGTTGTGGCCCCTGTGCCGCCGCCACCGCCGTGACCGCCAGGCGTGAGGGTGTTGCAGTAGTATGTGTTGCAGAGGGTGCTGCCCACAGCTGCAGAATTGGCAAAAGACACATGCGCGTCAGACGTCGGAGCATATCTGATCGGACAATGGCATGCAGCATCACAGTTGCGGCGGGTGTTCATCAGCGAGGCCTTGAACAAGACCTCAGTGAGAGCCGCAGAGAGCCCGCCACCTTCAAATCTACGTGCAAGACAGTTTCTGCAGCAAAAACATTCCCCTATAGCTGCTTTAGCCGATAGTCAGTATGTGTGCACCTGCAGTGACAAAATCGAGCAGGTGGTGCGGCAGAGGGAAGCTCATCACCTTGCGGCGACGGCGGACGAAGCAGCGCGCTGTGCTCAGCCTCCGGCGCCTCTGGCGGCTCATTCTCAAACTCTGGCGACTCCGGCGGATGCTCGACCTCCACCTCCGGCGGGTGCTCGTTTTCCTTCTCCGGCGGGTGCTCGTTACCGTGGGCCGGCTTGCTGCCGCCGCCTCCGCCGCCGCTGCTGCTGCTGCTGCTGCTGCTGTTCGATTTGGTCGGGCGGATCTTCGTCGGGCGGATCTTCGTGGGCCTGACCCTGGTTGGACGGAGCCGCGTCGGGCGCACGCGCGTGGGCCTTGGGCGGTGCTTGGTGGGGCGGTGCTTGATAGTGCGCTTCTCGGTGGGCCGCGACTTCTTCTTCGACTTTGTGGGCTTGGTCTTCAGCAGGTGGCGGCCGCCGTGGCCGCCGCTGTCGTTGCCGCCGCCGTGGCCGCCGCCCTCGCTATGGTGCTCGACCTGCGGCAGGTCAATTTCTGGTTGATTTTCATACGAGGGAGAACAGTGCCAGGCAAAAAACAAACTGGTATGCAGGCTGAGGGCGGCAGGGAAGCGGTCGGCCGCACATAAGCAACGCCATATCTCATTCAAAGGAGCAGTTGGTATTCATCAGAGGATTTGCAGGCTATGCATCCGTCCAACAAGGTGAATTCTGCCAGGATCGCACCTCGCCGTGGCCGCCATTGTCCTCAAAGGAGGGCGCGCCGGGCGGCGGCGCCGGTAGCAGGCTGTGTTCATGCTCGTGCTCTGCCTCGTGGTTGGGGAACACTGGCGCGCCAGGCGGCGAGGCCGGGAAGCCGTGCTTATGCTCGGCCTCCGCCTCTCCATGGTGGCTGCCGTCGTCGGCGCCGGCGTGTTCGCCGCCCTGCAGCACATGTGAGCACAGAGCACCTTCAGTGCACAGGCCCCGTTTGTGCATGCCCAGCGCCGCGTCAGCGTGGCGGCTTCAGGAGCAGTGGGGGAGCCGCCTTTGGAACGCGTGCAGCATTCGCATGCTACATGGTGCAACAGTGTCCTGCCTGGAGGGATGCATTGCGCAGCACGAAGAACAGGTTTTAAGCCACGCGCCGCAGCACAGTGCGCCTGCGCTATGCCTGATGCGACGTCATCAGGCTGCAGAGCTGCACCGCCGGCAATCCACTGGCGATGTTGGTCTGCAATGTGAAACAGCGCTGGAATTAGACTCAAACACCTCCAAAAGCCCTGAAACATACCTCGCCGTTGTGGTGGCCGCTGTCGTCAAAGGATGGCGACGCGGGCGCGTCAGGCGGCGGCGGCAGCCCCTCGTGCTCGGGCCCGTGCTCATGCTCGTGCTCCTCCTCGTGGTGAGGCACGAAAGCCGGTGCGCCCGGCGGCATGCCGGCGGCACCGTGGTGCTCCGGGTGGACCTCGATCCTGGGCGGCGCGTCCGCAACTATGCCCTGGTGCGCGGCGTGGTCTTCGACCTTTGGCGTCGTCTTGACGGCGCCGCGGCCGACCGCGGCGCCGGACTTGACGACCATTTTGGTGGCCTTCTTGGTGGCCTTTCTGGTGGCCATTTTGGTGAGTTTCTTGGTCTTCTGCTTCGTATGCTTCATCGTCTTGGACTTGTGCTTGGGCTTGGAGGTGAGCAGCCGGCGGCCGCTGCTGCCGTCGTGGTGCGCCTCGACCTGCGGGCCATGAATGCTCAGGCAGGTCAGAAATCAGATTCGCAGGTGTCTTTGCAGCCACCGGACGCGACACGCACGGCAACATGTCTGCATCTGCAAACATAGCAGCTATGAAATGCTGTAGTGGCGAATTTGCAGCGGCGCCGCTGGCGCTGCAGGCAGCTTGTCAACACATCAGCTGGCTACAGCCGTGTTGTCCAGCAGGCAGAGATGAGAGATATGAGATGCAGGGGACTTGCAGGGTCTTGGTTTCAGCTCACCTCGGCTGCGTGCTCGGCTTCGACTTCGGCGGCGTGCTCAGCTTCGGTCTCCGCAACGGTATCGTCGGACGATTTGCCCGCGGTGGCCTTCTTGGCCTTCCTCGCCTTCGTCTTCTACAGTTGGATGTGCGATCCAGTCACTCTGGTGTCTCGGTGAAGTGCTGCCAGAGTTTCAACCGTGTAAATGCATATGGCCTGAGCCGGAGCACCTGTTCCACATGCCAAGTGTTTGCACTGCAATTGCAACTCTGCAAGTCGAGGTGCCTCAATTGAAGAAAATGCGGGGAACTGGTGGGGCGCGCACCTTCTTGTGCTTCGTTATGTGGGAGGCCTCCGGCTTGTCGCCGCGCAGCAGCGACCGCGCACCAGTGCCTGCCAGTGCCTCAACCGCCGCCAGGGCGCCTGCGGGAGAGGGCAGCACAGCGTAGGTGTGAGGGACTGGCAGTGGCACTGGGTGATAGCAACTGATGTCATGTGCAGTACGCGTGCAGCCGCCGGAAGCTCCAGCCGGGTGCTCCGACCGTCAGGGGCCTGCGCGGCATTCAAGCGCTGCCTGCCACGAGGCAACGGCAACGAACCACCTCTGTGGAGGTTGACTGAGATTGTCGTTTGCAACTCTGCAGCGCATACAGTGCGCATGACGGTCGGAGCCACCGAGAAATCTGGGATTATATTTACGTAGTGCGCCGGCGGGGCAGCCATTTGATGCGAGCTTGCAGGAGCGCTTGGGATGGTGTGAGCAGGGCGTGCGACATCAGATGTAACACGACGATGCGCGGACAACTTGCTGAGCTCTCTCACGCGGCGATGTGAACATGAGCAGCACGATAACTCCGCCAGCTGGAATGTCGTCACTACAAAGGACACAGTGATGTGGCAGAAGTTAAACAGTCTGGTCGCCATCATTCAAGCAGCCAGTCTTTTGATAGACGCGCCTGAGACCGAGATGGCGCCGGTCACGGCTGGCAGGTTCACGCGGTCATGCTGGATTACAGTGGTCTGCGCATCAAGAGTCGGGGTGCACGTCAGCACACGAGTCGTCACGGCGGGAGTTCATTCCATCGCGCACAAAGCGCAGTCATGCTCTGCCGGTGTGCGCAGCCAGGAAGAAAGAACCTGGTGGGACCGTCGCGCGTCGGGCAGCGTTCTACGAGCTGCAGATCGACGCGTTGATGATGTCGTCATCAACACAATATACGGCAAAATGGGCAGAGGACAGACTGTGGCGACGACCATGGTGCGTTACACGTGAGTGTCTCACGCTTGCGGCGGATGAAGATGCCGCCGTGATACAGACTGCGACCAGCAGCAGCAGGGCGGCCGCGGCTCCTCCACGATTCCGCGCCATAGCCCCTGCCGCCTGTTGGGATCAGCAAATTTACGCAGGGCTTGCCCCTGTCTCGATCGCCGGTTCGGATTGCTGTGTGTCAGCGTGCGTGAGGAGGGGTGTGCACAGCACAACTAATTTGCTTTCCGTACTGACACATATGAGAGTTCAGAGTTGCACGGGACGCCAGCTGTGATGGACAGGTGTCGATTGTGACAAATTGTTGAAGTTCACAGGTACGACGGCTGCGTCATCCTGCTGGCCAAAACAGTCGCTCCAGGCTGATAAGGCATCAAATCACCAATAAACCATCATGTGACATCATGTCGCAGACTGGACGGCTGGGATTTATTTGCCTCAGTACGCCCACAGCAAAAACTATCGACCTGTACATGATCTTTTCGAAGCGCTTCGGTTTCGCCTCGTCAACCCCGAGCCTGCCAACAATCCACCCGTCTCCTAGACGCAACCCAAAGTCGCTACCGTCATGGCAAACCTGAAATCAGCTAATTGCGCGGCGGCGGCATCCGCGCCGCTGTCAGTCACAAACCTGGCAGTCTGAAAAACCCTAAAACCCTGTCTCCTGTAGGGCAGCAGCGATCGGCAACATCCACTCCGCTTTCTGCACCGGCCGTCCAGCCGGCAGCCACCGAGGTGGCGGCGACGGTTTCGGAACAGGTGTCCCCTTCACTCCGCCACCGGCAAGACCGCCAGCGCCGGCGCCAGCCCGCCACTCGCCTCTCCCATATTCCCCGGCATGCCGCCCGCTTCCGCCGCCGGACCTGCGCCCTCCTCCTCGGAGTCGTCAGACTCGCCGGCGCCGCCGGGGCCGCCGCGCGGCGGCGGCGGCGCCGTCGGCGATTCCGCGCCGCTGGCGCTGCCGGGCGGCGAGGGTTTAGGCTCCTGCTGCGGGTCGACGCGCTCGGTGCGCAGCAGCCGCAGCCGGCCTTCCTTGGTGCCGTACGCCAGGCCGCCACCCTGCAGCGAAACAAGCGACAGCAAATTGGCGGATCAAGTCTTTCCGTGCTGCTCTGGCACGACACAGCAGACAACAGAGAGGCAGGCGCTGGATGGACAGTTGGTTGTCGGAAGGGTGACCACGATCTGACATGGTGCGTACACGACTGCACCATGAGATGCGCACCGGGCAGGGGTGGAAGGCGGCGGCGTTGACCTCGTCCTCGGCGCTCGGCAGCACCCGCACCAGCGACATGTCGGCCACGCGGTACACCTCCAGTATGGTGTGTACCGGTACTATGGAGCGGCCGTCGCTCGCCAGGCTGCGCAGTAGCGTCAGGTGGCGCCTGCGGTGTCGCCAGAGTCATTTCAGGGGATTCTCGAGTCAGGTGGGAGGTGCCTCTGCACTGTGGAGCGGCCGTCGGAGGCGAGGCTACGCAGCAGCGCTAGCAGGTGCCGCCTGCGTTGCGGGAGCATAGTCTTGGGTCTTGGGCGTCGCCGGGCGGCCCCGCTGCAGCAAATCGCCTCCCGCAACCCGATGCAGTCCAGCAACCGCACCTGAATGAGATGCTGGGTGAGGGTGTACTGGGGAGGCTGCCGGAAACACCAGACTGGCCAGAACCACCGAGATGGCGCGCACCTGCCGTAGGCGAGCAGCAGGTGCTCGGAGGTGGGCGAGAACTGGATGCTGGTCAGGCAGTGCGCCGCGCGAACGGGGCGCGCCCGCAGCACCGCGCCAAAGCCCGCCCCCGCCTCCAGGCTGTAGATGCGCACCTGGTGCACACAGATACTAAAAAGTAGGTTTCGATTATACAAGAGCACACAACCTTTCAGCACCTCGGACAACGACAGATTCGACACTCGATGAGCACACTGGGTGAGAGCGGCAGGCGGACCTCGTAGACGACGACCGGCGCGGCCGCCGGGCCGGCGGCGGCAAAGGCGGCGGCTGCGCCTGCGTCCTGCTGCGGCGCCTGCGCAGCCACAGCAGACGAGGTGAGTGTAGGAGCGATGTAACGTACGGATTCCGCATGGTCCGTGGGGAAAAAGGGTCCAGTTTGAACTTTAGAATTGCAAGGATTCAGCTCACCTGGCCGGCCACGCAGACGGCCAGATATGTCCCACAGGGCAAGAACTGGACGCCCGTTTCCGAGCACTTGACAACCTCCAGCCATTCAAGTCTACCAGTCTACCACACACAACTTCCGCTCATTTGGCAGGCGACGGAGGCGGCGAGAAACTTACCGCAGGGCGCGAACTGGACGCCAGTCTCGGGAGACTACACGTTTTTCGACGTGTCATGGCTCCCTCTATTGGCGTTTCAATCTCCCTGCCAATCATGTTACCGCACCTGGCAGGCGACGCAGGCGGCCAGGAACTTGCCGCAGGGCGAGAACTGGACGCCCATCTCGGAGCACAGCACGGCGTCGGGGATGATGGCGGCTGGCGCTGTGAGCGCCGGCACCCGGCCGGAGCCGCCGGCCGCCTCACGCCAGCCCCACAGCTTGAGCTTCACGCGGCACGGCTGCTCCTGCCCCGTGGCGCCTGCGCGGCGAACGCAGAAGGTAGGAGTTGCGGCTGCCAGTGAGCCAGTGAGCATCTGGCTTTCAGCGGCGGCTGCGCAACAGCAGGTGTGCGCCAGCAAGCCGGTCGAACGACAGAACGTGAAACAAAGCTTCCTTCCCCCCTTTGTTTGGAAGAACATTGGAAACACACTACCACACAGGCAATTCCCACTCACCCAGCACGTGTGCGGCGGCGGCGGCGGCGGACACCTGCACTGCGTGCGCCTGCGCCCCGTCAGCGACGCCCTAGTCCAAAGGCAGAAATTCATGAGGAAAGCCAGGAATGGGACTCACCCAGCACGTGCGCCGCGGCGGCGGCGGACATCTGCACCGCGTGCGCCTGCGCCCGATCTGCGGCGCCGCTGAGGCCGACGCCCGCCGCCAGACCTGCCAACGTGGCCACCGGGCCGGGCGGCACCGGCCACTCCCAGCCCATGGACAGCATGGAAGGTGCGAGAGGCTCCTGCGTTGACAAATTTAAGGATTTCGGGATGAGATGCGTTGGCGACGCTTTGTTTGTGTCGAGAAGTAGTGGTGAACATCTGCTGCGGTGTCTCCGCAGTGCAGCTAGATGAGGTTTTGGGGGCATGATGTGTCTTTGTTCTCCAACCTGCGCGGGCTGCGGATGCAGCAGCGCCGAGGCGTCACCAAAGGCCGCCATGCCTGCCATCGCGGGTCGCCTGTAGCGCTCCGCGTTGCCACCAGCGCCTGCCGCGGCGGCGGCGCGGCCGGCGGCGGCGACAGCGGCGGGGCTGTCGGCAGGCTGCGGGCCGACGTCCGCCGGCGGCGGCGGCCCCCATGCCCAGTGGAACCTGTGTGGCAGCGTCAGGATTTGCTGACCTTCGCTTTAGCTGTACCACACATCATTCATCAGCATGTGGTCGCCAGGGTCAGGAATGAAAGCATGCCACTATTACTACTTGCAACATGTTCAGCAGCCGAGTAGCGACAGCGGAGGAGGAGGGGGAAGAGGAAGTGACGACGAAGGAAAAGCGGATGTCCCTAATCCAATGCCGAAAGCATTGGGTCCGACGATCCACTCGCTCAGCCTCGCAGCCCTCACCATGCATGCGCAGGACACCTGACAGCCCTGACCGCACGGCGGTGCAGGGCCACTTGTTCTGCATGTGCTTGAGAAAGGCCGCAAAGTTGTCGTTCCCCCCGCAATTGTGGACCAGACATCTATGTGGGGGCATATTTGTCTGCAGGGCTGCGACAAGCGAGCCTGAACATCCTGGGAATCGATCCAACACTAGGTTTGCTTACGGCTGGCATGTGTTGCCGCACACCAGGAGGGCCGCGGCGGGCGTACATGTAACTCCCAGGCGCGAAAAAAAAAAGACTTGCTTGAATTTGACATGTGCAGATACATGTGAAATGCGTTCTCGCACACCTGTAGGGCTGGTGGAGGTGTGCGTCGCCGCGCTGCGGCGTCAGCAGGTCGCGCGAGTACGTCTCGGGCTGTGCCCCGCCCCACGGCAGCGCGCGCGCCGCCGTAGGCGCCGCCGGCTCCCGCCGCCGCTGCCGCAGCTGGCCCACCTGCGGGGGTACGCACACAGCTGCCTGAGTGCAAGGACGGGGGAGTGCATGTGTAGGCGACTTGCATGTGTACCAGTCAAGCCTCCACAGCAGCGAGACGGCCTCGATGCAGAGTGTCTTTGCGCTGGCTGTTCCTTTGCACTGGATGCAGTTTCAAGTGCGGGCGCATCGCAGCATTTGAGCAAGTCTGCTCAGGAGTGTCCTGTTGCGCCAGGTGATGCTGAATCAATTTGTGTATACTAAATCCCTTGGCTGCGCACCTGCTGCAGCAGCTGCTCATCCTCCTGCTGCAGCCGTGGCGGCGGCGCTGGGGCGGCGGATGCAGCGGCGGCGCGAGCGTCCGCGCGCGCCTGGCCGGCGAACCACTGCTGGCGCTGCGCTTCCTCGTTCCGCAGCGCCTGCACAGGGTTCAGCACCAGTTCTGATTAGCATTCGGGTTTCTACTACCCGGACTCGAAACTTGGTGTTTTGAAGGAGCTCCATGAGTCTTGCTTGATGACGTCGCAAATGTTTTCGCAGCGTCTGCACAAGCCGCAGCGTGAACGACGGTGTTCCAGGAAATGCTGCACATGACGCTGCTGCCATTCCCCTGATTAGTCAAAACCTGATGGACGCCAGGTGTGCGGATCCAACAGGCGTCTCCTGGCCGCCGGCTGAGTCGATTCGACATTGGGAATGTTTCCGCAAATGCGAGCATCCTCGCTGCAAACTCGGGTCGGCATCGAGGTGCAGGGCACACAGAAGGTGCGGACCTCCGCCTGGCTGTCGCGCGAGTAGCTGCCGCCCATCTGGAAGTTGACGGGCCCGCGCAGACCGCCGGCCAGCGCCGCAAAGGAGCCCGGCAGCGGAGGCCCCGGGGCGGCCGCTAAACCCTCGTCGGCGGCAGGCTCTGGGCGCGCGCCGCCGGCGGTGCGCAGCCACGCCGCATCCACTGCCGACCACAGCGACCTGCAGCATGGATGACCAGTGAGCCCCAATCAAATTGAGGGGTTCAAATTCAGGGTGTATTCAAGATGGTGGGGGGATGCCACATCTGCTTGACGCACCACAACGCTCCCAGTTGTGGTGTGTCAAGCGGACGGATGAACATCGCTCGGTGTCCTGGTTCGAAATAAATCGATCATTGGCAGTGTCGGCCAGTGGGTCGCAGAGGCGCGCACCCAGCGGTGCCTGCGGGACGCAGCGGGGAGGCGGCAAGCAGCGGGGAGGCGGCAGACTCCGGCGCCTCAGCCGCAGTTGCGCCACGGGCCGAGGAGGGCGGGCCGCGCCTGACAAATCCCGCGCTGTCTGTGCAGGGAGTCCCTGCAGCCAGCGCCCTGAGGCTGCCGGCCGGCAGCGGAGACGGCGGCCGGTGCCGCGGCCGCGCCTCCAGCCCCCGGCCGTGCATGCCTGCAGGTCAGACGGGACCTAGGTTCACATCCGATGAAAGTCACATTCACGCTCATGTTTACCTCCGCCTGGACATGAGTATCGGTACATTCGTGCTACATGGAGTATGCAGCTGTTAGCAGACCACAGAACATGCCCAATTCAATGGGCCTGTCGTGAGACGGTTACCCCTGGACAGCGACACGATTCCCGCACACAGCTAGCTAAAAGGCTTACAACATGCTCCAAAACAGTTTCAGATTGGTGCTCTTACCCATCGGGCTGACCGGCACGGGGATGCTGCGCGCGAGCGCAGTGGGCGTGTTGGTCCGCAGCGGTGGCGCCTCCTCCATGTCCGTCGCCTCATCGCGTATGTGAATGGAGTGCGTGCTGCCGACGTCAACAACTTCCGCAGCAAAAGCGTCTGGCGCTGTCGCGGCCGCCGCTGCTGCCAGCGAGGTGCCCTGCCAGGCGTCTGCTGGCGCCGGCTGCATTCGAGCGGCCGCCGCATCTGCATGCCCAGCTTGCCCCGCAGGCGGCGCCGCGTCTGCTGCCGCCGCCTCTGACGCCACCGTCGCCGCTGACGCTGTCGCGAGGCGCGGCATGGCCGCCGCCATGTCGCTACCGCCGCCGCCGTCGTCGACCATCATGCTGCCCGCCGGCGCGCTGGCGGAACGCAGGTTGAGGGGCGGGAGGCCGCTGGAGCCGGCCCGCAGGCGCAGCAGCTGAAAATCGTGGAAGTCGCGATTTGCTGCTTCCGCGTCTTGCTGCTGCTGCTGTGTGGCCACGCCGTGCCGCTCCGCAGCCGCCCGGAGCCCGCCGAGTTCCTGCCGCCGCTGCTGACTCATCTGCGCAACGAGTTACAGCGGGTCACAGCGCCCGCCTCCTGATCAGTGCCACGTGTGTCGGCGCAGCTTCGGCATGGTCCCCGAAGCTCATACACAGAGTTCAGAGCAGCTGCCGAGCTGTGCGCTAAGTTCGTACTGGCCATGCTGTGCCGCAGCAACAGTCTGGGCAGGCAGCTGCAGCAGCAGGCAACCTGCCGACACGCCTGCTGCAAAATCCCTCGCGCTTTTGCTCGTGACAATAGAGAGAATGAAAGCAGCAGGATGGCTGGTTCCAAGCATGCGCACCTGCATGTCCAGCAGCGCAGCATGGTTTGCGGCGCGCGCGGCGGCGGCCCGCCACTGGTCGCCTGACACCGCCGGACCGCTGGACGCAAAGCCCTGCAGCGCCGCCTGCTGCTGCAGCTGCACCACCTGCCTCGCCTGCACAGGACCAGCAAAGGATGAGCCCACGGAACATCCAAGACTGGAGGGGGTTGTCTTGATGGTGACGCGGTGTGCGTGGGCTACAGAAAGCAAATCAGCTGTCGTGCTGCTGCTCCTGGTCGAGGAGCCAGCTGAAAAGCTGCCCCCCTGAGAGCGGTGGAAGCACCTTGTGACAGTGCATGTCGCAGAGGGCCACCAGTGCTTGATGGACATCACCAAGTACAAAAGCACCTGCCACTGCGCGAGAAGCGCCTCGTGCAGCTGCGCCCCGGAGCTGGGCGGCTGGCTCACTCCCCCTTGCTGCTGCAGCTGCAGCTGCTGTCGCTGCCGCCGCCGCTCCTGCCGCCACCGCTCGTGCTCGTTCGCCGGCTCTCGCTGCCGCTGCTGGTTCGGCGCCGCCAGCTGGTGCTGTTCCTGCTGCGTCGCCGCCCGCTCTGACAGTAGGATCCGGTTCAGCGGGTGCGCGCCGCGCGTGGCTGCAGCTTCAGATGCATGCTGAGGGGCTGCCGGGGCCGTGGCCGGCTGGGCTTGTGGGTGTGTGGCCTGCGTGCGGCGCAGCAGATACGTCAGCATCTCAGTTGTCAGGTGAGGTGCAGTGCGCCAAACTGACGCAGGTCACATGAAGTGGCCATCTGAGATGATGATAACAAGCCAGCAGGGATCGGGAGGGATGCTCTCTCGGGTGACATCTTGCAGGGACGCCACATGGTGCTTACCGGTGCGGCGGGCGCATCGGCAGCGTCAGGCGCCAGTGCGGTCGGCGGTGCCTCCGGCGCCGCCATGGCCGTCAGCGGCACACGCGCTGCCTGCGTCGCCTGGCTGGGCGCGTCTGCCACGACCTGCGCACATTTGCGGACATTTGAATTTCCTTGTCAATTCCATATCCGGTCCCATTGCTGTGTCGTCATGCATTGAGGCGAGTATGAACGACTGACAAGCACCGCAGAGGCCTTCAATACATTTGCAGAAGGGACTGGTGGGTGGGGTGGACCGCCAGTGACGGGCGGGGGTGGGACTGTTGCTTCAACGAAGCACCAACTTCAGTCAAACCTGGAACAGCTCTCTTAGGGTCATGTGAACTGTTTCGACGCGCGCACCTCGGCGGTGAGCATGAGCGGGGCGCCGTGCGGATGGAAGTGCACCGCCCGCAGCGACCGCCGCGTCTTGAGCGCAATGTGCGGTCCCACGCGAGCTGCGTCGCCGCTCGCGCCGCTCGCAGGGCTGGCTGCCACCGGGATGGGCGCCACCCGCGGCTGGGTGTAGTCCCACATGTATAGCTGCTGGTGGGCATAAAATATAGTTTCAACTTTTGCTGGTTATTCGTCTCCACTTTTGCTTCATGAACCAGCGTAGTCAACCGCCCCCGCCGCCGCCTGCTGCCGGGTGTAGTCCCACACGTACAGCTGCAGGGAGCGACAGGAATATGATGCTGGTGTCAACATTTGCTTTGGTCTGGTTTCATTCCGGATGCGTGGTTGCCCGCAGCTGGGTGTAGTCTAGTTTAGTACAGCTGACGGAGTGCGGACATTCGAATCTCGGTTCAAGCTTGTGATGATGTTTGCTTTCACACACGAGGTCGATGCTCATGTACTATTTCTTGAAGGCACTTACCAGAGGGTGGGCACAACCTGGGGCACGGCTCAAGATTCGTTTTCCTGCAATTTCCATTCCCTGAGAGTCCCAGTTCCTGGAACACTTCAGATGTTTATTGAGAAATCACCTTGTGGCCTGCGGCGACGGCCAGCTCCTCGGCGCGCGCATTGAAGGCGACCGAGGCAATGGGCCGCAGGAAGTCGTGTGAGTTGACGCACTCGCCATTGTTCACGTTCCACAGCCGCACCTGCGGCAAGGCAAACGTCCGTGACCATGCTCACGGTCTGCCAATTATATATCATGAGACTGTACGATGCGTGCCCATTACCGGCAGGCCTGTATTTTGCCTGCACATATGTGCACATGAAGCGATTCCGCCTTCCTGCTGCGCAGTATCGATGCAAATGCCTCCCAGTTTGAACCATAGATCCACAAGAACCTACAGGATGTTATGGGCAGAAAGCAACAAAAACCAGACCTGGTGGTCCAGCGAGCCGCTGGCCAGCAGAGAGGAGTCGGAGGGGTGGAAGCGGACGACCCAGGGCGTGCGGCGGTGCCCCTCCAGCACCCGTAGGCACTTGCCCGTGGCGCAGCATGTGATCTTCACCGTGTGGTCGCCGCTGCGCAGGTGCAAGCGCACGCACTTCAGCAATGAGATTCGTTGGCCTTCTTCGAAGAGGTAGTGGGGGCATCTGCGTGCAAGTGCCGACTGTCCTACGTGCTGGATGAGTTGTAGCTGCAAGGCGCTGTGGACATGACTGTGCAGGACAGTTCGGATTTCGCAAGTCCAGTGTGCATGGGGCCTGCGAGCCTCATAGTCGACACGCCACGAATCAAAACCGGATGTCAGTTGCTGTGGTGCTCTGCAGGGCTGTGAGGAAGACGCACTGCGACGACGCCAGCAGCCGGCCGTCGGGCGAGAAGTCCAGATCGATGGTAGAGCGCGGCGCCGGCGTCAGCGGGCAGTAGGCAGCGGCGCAGTGGCGCAGGAAATCGCCCTCTGCCCACCGCTCCAGCTGCGCCCCCACGCCCGCGGCTTCCACCGCTGCCGCTCTCTGGTGCGTCGCATCCTCCCATGTGTCGACGCTGGCGTCGCCACCGGCGTCGCCGCTCGTGCCGGGCAGCTCGGCGCTGCCGCCGCGGCTGCCCGGCCGGCCAAAGGGCTCGCCAAAGGCCGCGGCGGCGGCGGCGGCGCTGGGCGGGCCGAAAGCGCCGCCACCGTGCGTGCTGCTACTGGAGTCTGAGCCGGCGCCGAGCGGGGAATCCGGCGGCGGGCGCTTTGGCGCACGGCGGGCTCCATGTGCGCCGCGGCGGTCGCCGAACAGCTCCCGCCGGTGCAGCAGCGCCGTTAGGCCCGGCTCGCTGCGCAACAAATTTCGAACTCTTCAGTGAGGTGATTGAAGGCGGTAGTGTGTGAGCCAGATGGCGCCGAACGAGCGTGCTGCGCGTTGGTTTGACCGCAGCAGACACACGGTAGCCGGTGCCAGCCAAGGCTTCGAGTCGCAGCGAGAAATGGAAAGGTTGGTTTATAATTGTGGCGCTGTCACAAGGGTGCACGCTCGCGTGATCGAGCAAGCTGAGGGGGTGAGTCAGCGCTTGCACTTGGCCCCATGTGAGGCCAAATGGCTCAGCTGGGGCTGTGCGGCCATTTGGGAGCACTCAGGCATTCACAAGATAGCCTCGCCGATTCAGAGAGCCAATCGGTCAAGCGCAAAAGCAGTACCGGACGAAACAAGCACCAAACCACGGACCCCGGCTGCATCTGGTGCACCGCAGCACAGGCGCGTGGAGACTCTTGCAAGTGGTTCTTAGAATCATGTACCTCGACATGGCGTACAATCCCCTGAGGGCACATGCGGCTTTGCGCTGTGCTCGCGTGATGACGCAAAGATTGTCAGAGCCCGACCTGGACATTGTGCAGACGACCTAGAGCCGAGAGCGGCCCCGCAGCTCCTTAGTATCGCTGGATAACATCGCACGCGAGCATCGGCCGTCCCCCGGTGCCTGCGCTGGCCCAAGTGGTGCACCTCTCGACGGGCACAAAGGCCTGCACACTTTCGCGCTCGCGCGGCAGTGCTGGCGCGCTGTTTGGATCTAAGACACTACCTGCCACTGCAGAGATCTGACCATGCTGCGAGACTGCGCCAGATTTGCACGAAGGTCAAGGGCCAGGGCGCGTGTTGTTGCGCTGCTCAATCACCCTGCGACCAGTCTACAATATACTGGAGACCGCCACAGACCTAAGAAGGCCCGCGCGCGGCAGCGGCACAGCAGACTATACGCATTCGCCGTCTACAGCCGTTGCAGCTGCAGTTTGTGAACAGGGTGTCCTGCTGCAATGGCCCGCATACCATGCAACTAAGCCGCTGAACCCGCCTTGGTGCCGCTGCTTCTGCTCGGCTGCGTCACAACCTCAAGGTATGCATTTCTGTTCTGCATCCAAGAAATGGTTGCGATCCATGACAGGTTGCAGTGTGCAGCACGAGATCCGCTCTAGCGCGTTGTCCTCATTGCCATTGGGTGGTATACAGCCTATCGGTTTACGCGCCTGATCTGCCTCCTTTGAAGCTTCTCGGCTCCTCCACCATCAAATCTCTGCCTGCACCCCTTGGCGGCGGACGTGTGAGCTCGGCCTTTGGTGTCAGGATTTTTCACAGATCACCGCGCGGCTGCCCTCACTGTGCAACAGTCTGTGAGTGGATCGCCGCTCACAGGCTGCAGGCATGCACCGTGTCCAGGGTGGCACCTAAACCCTGGATCCAATTCATCACGGCTTCCGCTGTCTGTGCAGGCAGTGCGCCGCATGCCCTGCGAGCGCTTAATTCAGCAAATTGATTCAGCGGCTGACACCGGCAGAACTGCGCAGCGTCGCGGACCGCAGCATCAATGGCCGCTAGGAGGCTGGGCCTGACGGCCCTGACGGCGGCCGGGCCGCTGTTTGGCAGCGGTGGCAGCGTGACATGCGGCTGCGGCGGCGCCCGCGCCTTCACAGCCTTCGCGGCGGCGGAGGCGCAGGCGGCCGGCGGCGGCCTGCTGCGGCGCGGCGGCGCGAGGCCGCAGCTCGCGTGGCAGCCGCTGCCGCTGCTCGGCGGCGTGCGGGCCTTTGCAAAGCTGCCGCCGCACACTGAGCTGACGATGCCATCGCTGTCACCCACCATGAACCAGGTGACTGCGGTGTCTGGCAGCAGACTTTACAGCAAGGGCTTTCGAAGAGGGCTTCCAGGGTTTGCGCATGTGTAGGCTTCGGTCACACACACGAATCAGCTATCACGGGCAGGAGAAGCCTTTTCAACTCCATGCACCGGCACTTGGCCCGCGCTGTGTGTCTGCTGCAAGGGTGGTGGGACTTGGGCAACGACGGTGGGCCGCTGCATCTTTCGCGATCCATTGATTAGAGCCTACCGCGGCGGCACAGGGCAACATCGCCGAGTGGAAGGTGGAGGAGGGGCAGGAGATCGCGGCCGGCGACGTGATTGCGGAGGTGGAGACTGACAAGGCCACCATGGACTGGGAGTCCCAGGTGCGTCGTCCTGTCATGCAGGCTGTGCAATTTGAAAATCTCTCGTGCGATGACACCACTTGCCGGATGCGAGCCTGTCCGTGCGCCAGGATGCAAGTTTCTTGGCGAGCACAGCACGACCGTTTCATGACATCATTCCATTCGGATACAAACCAGATCATTGTGGACTCCAGGACGACGGCTACATCGCAAAGCTGCTGGTTAAGGCTGGCACAAAGGACATCAAGGTCGGCGAAGTCGTCGGCATCATGGTGGAGGATAAGGAGGATGTGCGCCGTTTTCTCCTTGTGCCAAAAATTTGAGCCTGGATGACAAAATGCCTCTCTGGCTGACGCCTTCGCTTTTCGCACCTCGCACTCTCCCCGTCTTTCCGGCCCAGCTCGGCGATTGAGTGATGTCAGGGTTGCATAATGTGCCGAGTCTCCGCCCAAAGCGCACACCATGTCAAACAACAGGAGGCAGACTCTGGGAGGAGGCAGACTCTGCAACATGGGATGCGCCTTTGAATGCAGGCGGGCGCATTCAGCGACTATCAGCCAGGCGCGGCGTCGGCGGCCGATAGCGGCGGCGACAATGCCCCCGCCGAGTCGTCAGACGGGCAGCAGGAACCAGAGCAGGAGGCGCCCTCCGGCAGCG
>JAABUM010001164.1_pt1 | contig 40653 bp, 42 predicted proteins | sample 5559161 | NCBI WGS metagenome assembly JAABUM01 (sample SAMN10711868, study PRJNA513369) | rock metagenome | isolation source: Antarctica rocks | place: Antarctica: Victoria Land, Siegfried Peak nord
ATCGTCTCGCCGGCGTCCGGCCCCACGATCTGCGCCCCGTACAGCCGCCCCTTGGGGTCGTGGACGAGCTTGACGAAGCCGTCGTCGGCGTACTCGCGCGCCGCCAGCGCCCGGTCGATGTGCCGATAGGGGAAGCGGGTGACGGCGACCCGCGGGTATCGCGCGCGCGCCTCGGCCTCCGTCAGGCCGATCCGCCCGACCTCCGGCGCGGTGAAGGTGGCCCAGGGGATCGCGGTGTAGTCGAGCGTCGCCCGCGTGGGCAGCAGCGCGTTCCGGACGGCGGTCGCCGCCTGGTAGCCGGCGGCGTGGGTGAACCGGAGCTGGCCGATCACGTCGCCGCAGGCGTAGACGATCGGGTTGGTGGTCCGGGCGTGCTCGTCCACGACGACGCCCGCCCGGTTCGTCGCGATCCCGGCGGCGTCGAGCGCCAGGTCCGCCACGTCGACGTGGCGCCCGGTAGCGACCAGGACCGCCGCCGCGCGGAGCTCCCGCCGCTCCCCGCCGTGCGCGATCGTCGCCACCGCCTCGTCGCCGTCCGCCCGGATCCGCTCGACCGCCGCGCCCGTGACGACCACCAGCCCCTCGCGCGCGAAGACCCGTGCGAGGACGTCCGAGGCCTCGGGGTCCTCCTTCGGCAGCAGGCGCGGGGCGCGCCCGACGATGGTCACGCGCGCCCCGAGCCGCGCGAAGGCCTGCCCCAGCTCGCAGCCGATCGGCCCGCCCCCCAGGACCAGCAGGGTGGCGGGCAGCGCGCGCAGGTCGAAGATCGTGTCGTTGGTGCGATAGGCGATCCCCTCCAGGCCCGCGACATCCGGGATGGCCGGCCGACTCCCGGTCGCGATCACGTAGCGCCGGGCGCGTAGCGGCACCCCGTCCACCTCCAGCAAGGTCGGCGAGCGGAACCGTGCCCGGCCGAAGTGCAGGGCGATGCCGAGGGCGCCGAGCGCCCCGGGCGTATCGACCGCGCCCGCCCGCGCGATCACGCCCCGCACCCCGTCCATGATCCGGGCGAGATCGACCGGGTCGACCGGCGTGTAGCGGGGCAGGCCGAACCGCTCGGTGTGCCGGGCCGCCCACCGGGCGCGCGCGGCGTGGATGAGGGCCTTGCTCGGCACGCAGCCGGTGTGGAGGCAATCGCCGCCCAGAGCGGCGGCGCTTCGCTCGATCAGCGCCACCCGCGCGCCGAGCGCCACCCCAAAGCGCGCCGCCGTCAGCCCCGCCGACCCGCCGCCGATCACCGCCAGGTCGTATACCGTCCCCATGTGCCGCTCCTTCTGCCGTTGTCACCACAGCGGACCGGTGCAGGCGTCCGGCGGCACGGCAGTCGCGGCCGCGCCGGGATTCGTTGCGCCCGCCGCCTGCCCCACATGGCGCCGCATCACGTGCCATCCCACGCGCGCAGCGCCGCGACGTCGAGCACGAGCACCCGGCCGCGCCGCAACTCGATCAGCCCCGCCGCGCGTAGCGCGTTGAGCACCTTCGTCGCCGTCTCGCGGTGGGTGCCGGCGAGATCGGCGAGCTGCTCGTGCGTCAGGCGTACCTCGCGCTGCCCCGGGCGGAAGAGGCGCGGTGGCTGCCGCTCGGCCAGGGCGACGAGCAGCGCCGCCAGCCGTTGCGGCAGCGCCTTCAGGGCGAAGTCGGCGAGCCGCTGCTCGGCCTCCAGCAGGCGCCGCCCCAGCGCCGCGGTGATCCGCAGCGCGATCCGCGGGTCGCCCAGCAGCAGCGTCTGCACATCGGCGCGGCCCATCAGGCAGAGCACGCAGGGCGCGAGCGCCTCCGCGTGGCTGTCGCGCATCTCCTGCCCGAGCAGCGCCATCTCGCCGAAGATCGTGCCGGACTCGACGATCGCCATCGTGAACGCCTTCCCGTCGGGCGAGAGGCGGTAGAGGCGCACGCGCCCGACCTTCAGGATGAAGAGCACCTCGCCGGCCTCATCGGGGGTGTAGATGATGGTTCCGGCCGGGACCGTGCGCATCGGGGCATGCCGCCCCAGCGCCGCGATCTCCTCGGGCGCGAGGTCCCGGAAGATATCGACCTCCGAGAGATAGCCTTGCTTAGCCTGCTCCCGGTCCATCCCCCACCCCCTCGAATGCCGCCACCCGGGCGATCAACTCGTCCTCGCCCGGATTCCCCCGGAAGATGATCCGGTCGTCCCAAGTGTACATCGGGGTGCCGATGATGTGCGGCGGCACCCGCGCATCTGGGGCGTCGATATCGACGAGTTGCGCCGGTACGCCCGGACACCGCGCCCGCAATTGCGCGAGGCGCAGATGCGCGGTCGCGCACGATGGACAGTACTCCGCGATGTAGACCCGTAGCATTAGCGCACTCCCTTGACTGCTCACCGCCGCACAATCACAGCGACAGCAGACGTTCGCTGGCTCGTCGTCCGGGGTGACAGAGGCGCCCGCAAGAACAGATGGCGGGAAGCGCACTCATCCCCATCCCGCCGCCGTTGGAGATGTTGCTACCACGATTTCACTCGGGAACCCGTGCTGCGTGACGATATCCCGACGCTCGACCACGAAACCCGCGCGTTCCACCAGGGGGCGTAGTCGTAGGGGGCGGCAACCGCCCAGCGATTGTGGGGCCAGGCGAAACCGGAGTTTCCAGGCCGCGACGAAGAGGCGGCTCGGGAGATCGACACCCTCGCTCAACGAGACGAGCGCCAGCCGCCCCGTCGGCCGGAGGACGCGCGCGAACTCGGCCAGGGCGCGCGGCAAGTCCGCAGCGGGTAAGAGATCGAGCAGGTAGGCGCAGTAGAGACGGTCAAAACTGTGCGTGGCGAACGGCAGCGCGACCGCGTCGCCCTCGCAGAGCGGCGCGGCGCTGTGGCGCTGCGTCAACCGCAGCATCACCCGCGAGAGGTCGAGCCCGAATGCTTGCCCCCCTGGCGCGACCGCTCGCGCGATCGCCAGGTGCGCCGTACCGGTGCCGACGCCGATCTGGAGCGCCCGCTGGCCGGGCTTCAATCCCAGGATCGCTAACGCGTGTGCTCCCGCTCGCGCTTCGAAGCGCGCGGCACGATCGAGACCGGTACCGATCGTGTCATAAGCATGCCGAGCCTGGGCTCGCGAGATCGTCGTATCGAACATCAGCACCACGCTTCTCTCGCCGCCCCCCCACCCGTCGCCTGCACAGGTTCGTGCCGCGCTCATCGGGTGACGCGGCGGCTATCTCAATAGGGATCTATACGCGCCAGAATACTCGTAGCGTAGCGCACAACCCGGTCCCCATCTGTGAGAATTCTCACAGATCGTGATCAGGTACTCTGTTAGACTGAGTATATCTGGGTCGTATCCTCGTGGGGCGAGCTACGCCGACTGAGGAGGTCACCACACCCCCGCTCGCGGCGGGAGGTAGCCTCCTCGGCAGCACGGCGAACGGATCAAGAATAAGGATGAGGCAGCAGCTTTGAAGCAATACGACGTCGCCATTATCGGCTCGGGAATCGGCGGTTCCACGCTGGGAGCAATCCTCGCACGGCAGGGCTTGAACGTGGTCATCTTCGAGGCGGGCAGCCACCCGAAATTTGCGGTCGGCGAGTCGATGATCCTCGAAACTTCCGAGACATTGCGCGCGATGGCCGAATTATACGATGTCCCGGAATTGGCCTATTTCAGTTCGGAGCACTATCTCGCGCGGATCGGCATGTCGCACGGCATCAAGCGGCACTTCAGCTATCTCCACCACAGCGAAGGCTATCCGCAGGATGTCCGACGGTCGCTGCAGGCCGTCATCCCGCGTCAGCCACACGGGCACGAGCTGCACCTCCATCGCCAGGATAGCGATTATTTCCTCACCGCGGTCGCCGTCTCCTACGGGGCGACAGTCTTACAAAACACCCCGGTGCGGGACATCGCGATCGCGCCCGATGGGGTGGCGGTGATCACCACCACGGGGGTGCGCTATCGCGCCGACTACGTGGTCGATGCGGGGGGCTACCGGTCGATCCTGGCGGAGCGTTTCGCCCTGCGCGACATGGATCTCCAGGCCCACTCGCGGACCATTTTCACGCATATGGTCAATGTCCCCTGTTACAACAACGTCGGTGCCTCGCGCGAGCAATACGGCCTGCCCTTCCGGCTGGCCGAGGGAACATTGCACCATATCTTCAAGGGCGGCTGGCTCTGGGTGATCCCGTTCGACAATCATCCCGCCGCGACCAACCCGCTCTGTAGCGTCGGGCTCCAGCTCGATCCGCGCCGCTACCCGACCCGGCAGGATCTCACCCCCGAGGCGGAGTTCTACGACTTCATCGAGCGGTTCCCGAGCATCCCGCCGCAGTTCCAGCGGGCCAGGGCCGCGCGCGGCTGGACGCGCACCGAGCGGCTGCAATTCTCCTCGACGCGGGTCGTCGGCGACCGCTACTGCCTGCTGGGCCACGCCGCCGGGTTCATCGACCCGCTCTACTCGAAGGGGCTCTACACCACCCTGATGAGCGTGTCCCTCCTGGCACATCTCCTGCTCGACGCCCACGAGACCGGCGACTACTCCCCCGAGCATTTCCGCCCGCTCGAGGAACTGACGCTCGGCTACGTACGCGCGAACGATCGCCTCGTCGCCAACTCCTTTAAGTCGTGGGGACATCACGACCTGTGGTCGGTCTACGCCGTCCTCTGGCTGACCGGCGCCTACCTGGAACTGGTGAAGCTGATCAGCGCACGCGGCCAGGCGCGCAACCGCGACGACTACTTCGCGCAACTCGCGGGCCTCCACCTGGCCGGCGGCGGCTTCGCGGAATTCGACACCCTCGCCGACCGGATCGACACCATCGTCGAGCGGACCGACACCGACGATGAACGCGCCGTGCAGCAAGCGGTGGCCGAGATCCGTGCGCTCTATGCGGCGGTCCCGTGGCTGCCGCAGGCGTTCCGGGCGGTACTGGCCGGCAAGAATTCGCTGCCCGCGCGGAAACTGCGCCCGGGGCTCCTCAGCCGGGAGCAGGGCTTCCTGGGGACGGGGGCCTTCCGTGAGCATTTCTTCGGCACGCGCTCCATGGCGGAGGTGGGCGCCTTCTTCGTGCGCGACACCGCGAAATATTCGACACCGGCGATCCGCCTGCAGAAGCGCCTGCATTACGCGCGGACGACGCGCGCATGAAATACGTGGGGCACGGGTGAGGATGACGGACACCTATCACACCATCGTTATCGGGTCCGGCTCGGGCGGCTACACGGTCGCGATCGGCCTGACCGGCCTCGGCAAGCGCGTCGCCGTGATCGAGCGCGCCTTCGTCGGGGGCGACTGCACGAATGTCGGCTGTATCCCTTCGAAGACGTTGATCCACCAGGCGAATGCGCCCGGCGCGGCGGACGATACAGCGGCGGCGTTTCGCACGGTGCAGGAGAAGCGCGATCGGCTCCGCGACGAGGAGACCGCGCAATTACGCAAGACCAAGAACCTCGACCTGATCTGCGGCCACGCGCGTTTCCTCGACGCACAACGCCTGGAGGTGATGTGCGGCGACGGGGACCGCCGCGAGCTCGGCGCGGCACATATGGTCATCGCCACCGGGTCGCGTCCCCGCACGCTCGCGATCCCCGGTCTTCCCGATGAGCGCACCTTGACGAACGAGCGCCTGTTCGAGTTGCCCGAGGCCCCGCAGCACCTGGCGATCGTCGGCTCGGGCTCGGTCGCGCTGGAGATGGCCTGCGCCTTCCGGAAGCTCGGGAGCGCCGTCACCATCGTCTCGCGCAGCGAGCGTATCCTCGCGAAAGCCGCCGCCGAAGCCTCCGACGTGCTCGAACGCGCGCTGGCGGCCCAGGGGATCGTGATGCATCACCAAGCCACACCGCAATCCTACGATGCGGCAACCCGAACACTCCACGCCGTCGCGGGGGGCTTCCCGGTGGCGATACCCGACGTTGACCGGGTACTCCTGGCGATCGGTCGCGAGCGGAATATCGATGCGCTGGACCTGGAACGAGCAGGAATCGAGGTTGACGCGAAGAACGGGATCACGGTTGATGGGCGGGGGCGGACCAGCGTTGCGCATATCTACGCCATCGGTGATGTCACCCCAGATTCGCACTGGACCCACTCCGCGAATGCCCAGGGCCGTCGCGTCGTCCAGCACATCGCGCTGCCGTACCTGCCGACACTCGGCGGGGCCCCGCTCTACCCGCAGGCAACGTTCAGCGACCCGGAGGTGGCCAGCGTCGGCATGACGCCCGAAATGATCGCGCAGCGGTATCACCCTGGCGCGGTACGGCGGGTGCGGATCGAATTGAAGGATCTCGACCGCGGCTACACCGACGGCGTCGAGCACGGTTTCGTGCTGGTGGAGGCGGTGCGCCTGACCGGGCATATTCTCGGCGCAACGATCGTCGGGCCGCACGCGGGCGACATGATCACTATCTTCACGTTGGCGATCTCGCGCGGGCTGTCGTTGTATAGCCTGTATCGGCTGGTCTTCCCGTACCCAACCCTCTCGGAAGGTCTGAAAAAGGCGGCCGATGCCTATGTGCGCGAGACGCTGCCGCACCTGCCCGCCGAAGTCGGCGCCTACTGCCGCTATCGCTTCGCCAAGCCCCGGCGCGGCAAGCCCCAACTCCAGCCACAGGGGTGACCGCTCCCTCGGCGATCCGTCGCGCGAGAACTGCTACGGACATTGCGACAACGTCCGCGTCCGACCTGCGCAGGATCGGCGCGCCGCTGAGGAGTGCGCGTCAGACATGGACCTGGTAGCGCCGAATGGTGGGGGATTCCGGTGATTGATCAGCTGCTGCGGCAACCGAAGGAACGTTTCTTCGCGCCATTGGCACTCGGCCCGTTGCGCACCGTTTCCCCGACAACGCTCACCGTGGCGGCCTTCGTCGTCGGATTGGGTTCGGCGGTCGCCGCGTGGCAAGCGGCCTACCCGCTGGCGCTCATTTTGTGGCTGGCGAATCGGGCGTTGGATGGTCTCGACGGCACCGTCGCGCGCTTGCAGGGCAAGCAGAGCGATTTCGGCGGCTACCTCGACATCGTCCTGGACACGATCATCTACGCGGCGGTGCCGCTCGGGATCGCGCTCAGCGTCGACACGCGTTCGGGATACCTGTGCCTGGCGCTCCTCGTCACCAGCTTTTACATCAACGGCGCAGCTTGGCTCTATCAGGCGGCGCTACTGGAAAAACATCGCCAGGGCGCGGCGGGACGCGGCGAGTTGACGACGGTGACGATCCCGAGCGGACTCATAGAGGGAACGGAGACGATTGTTTTCTACTGTCTCTTCCTGCTGCTGTCCGGCCTCTTTTCCTGGCTCTGCTGCGCGATGGCCGCGCTGGTAGCGGTGACCATCGTTCAACGACTGTGGCGGACTGCCACGGTTGCTCATTAGGGAGGAGCAATGGGCGGGAAGACCGCAGCGTCGCCCGATACAATACCCGCATCGTCCGCGAAAGCCACCAGCGTGCAAAAGGGGCAAAAATGGCTCGCGCTTGCCTTCTGGGTGCTCGCGTTCGCGGCATACCAATGGTACGCCTGGCGGAACGACCTCGCGCCGCTCGATGTGGTGCGGCATTTGATCGACTTCTTCAGCGCCAGTTTCTATGGCCCGCTCTTGTTCATCCTGATCTATACTTTGCGCCCGCTACTCTTCTTCCCGGCCACACTCCTGACGATCGCGGCGGGTTTCGTCTTCGGGCCGGTCTTTGGGGTGCTACTCGTCGTCATCGGCAGCAACGCCTCGGCGCTGCTCGCCTACGTGGTCGGGCGCTTCTTCGGTCAGGGGCTGCTGCGCGAGGGGCAAGCGGGTGGGATCGTGCAGCGTTACACCACCCGGCTACGCGAGCAGAGCTTCGAGACGGTCTTTGTGCTCCGCCTCCTCTTCGCCCCATACGACCTGGTGAACTATCTCGCCGGATTCCTGCGTGTCCCCTGGGTACCGTTCATCGTCGCCACCGCGCTCGGGGCACTGCCGGGCACGCTCGCGTTCACCCTGTTCGGCGCGTCGATCGAGCGCTTCGACGGCGGGATACCCGCGCTGAATCCCTGGGTGCTGGCCGCGTCGGTCGCGCTCTTCCTGGTGAGCCTGGCCCTTTCGCGCATCATCAAACGGCGGAGTACGGCAGCACGCGAGGACGACGATCGGCGCGCTGCCGCGTGAGTCGAGCCACGTCTCGACACTGCTCGTGGGGACGAGCGACCAATTGACAATATAAGGCTGATGCGAACGTGGGAGAAGAAATAATGGTGCGCCCGAGGCAATCCTATCTCTGGCTATGCGGTTATCTGGCGGTGGTCCTCGCCCTGGCGAGTTGCGGCGGTGGCACCGCGACGCCGTCGGGAGTGCAGTCAGCAGCCAGCGGCGCACCCGACCCGGCGAATTGGGACGCGGTACTCAAAGAGGCGCGCGGCCAGACGGTCGATTGGTATATGTATGGCGGCGCGGAGAGCATCAATCGTTTCGTCGATACCTTCTACGGCAAGGCCTTGCAGGACCGCTATGGCATCACCCTCAAGCGGGTCCCCGTGGCCGACACCGTCGATGCGGTCAACCAGGTGCTCAGCGAGAAAGAGGCGGGGCAGGACCCCGGCGCGGTCGATCTGATCTGGATCAATGGCGCAAATTTCTTCACGCTGAAGCAAGCCGCCATGCTCCACGGCGGGTGGGCGGGCGCGCTGCCGAACAGCCGCCTCGTCAACCGCGACAACCCGGCGGTCAACCTCGACTTCGGCCAGCCGATCGGCGATCTCGAAAGCCCCTGGTCCTCGGCGCAGTTCCAGTTCATCTACGACGCGGCCCGCACGGAGGCGGGCAGCCTGCCGCGCTCGTATGCGGGCCTCAAGGACTGGGCCTGTGCCCACCCCGGACGCTTCACCTACATCGCCCCCGGCGTGGGCGCGTTCCAGGGGACACGTTTCGTGAAGGGTGCGCTCTACGAGATCAGCGGGGGCGGGGAGCAGTGGCTGAAATACGATCAGGCGCTGTGGGACCGCTGGTCGCCGCAACTCTGGGACTACCTCAACGCCCTGAAACCGTGCTTATGGCGCCAGGGGACAACCTATCCGAAGGATGAGAACGAGTTGCATCAGCTCTTCGCGAATAAGGAAGTTGATTTCAGCATCACCCAGGCGGTCGCGGGGGCTGGCACGCTGATTCAGGAGGGCCTGGTGCCCTCATCAGCACGGGCCTTCGTCTTCGATCGCTACATGATCGGCGATTTCAACTACGTGGCGATCCCGAAGAATGCCCCGCACAAGGCGGCGGCGCTGGTGCTCGCTAATTTGCTGCTCGAACCCGAGTTGCAGGCCGCGCAGATCCTGCCGGAGAATGGCTTCGGCCTCGGGTACGGGATCGATGTCGGCCGCGTCACCGATCCGGCGGCGCAGCGGCGCTTACAAGAGGCCGCACAGCGCCTCGGCCCGGCGGCGACCCCGCCCGAGCGGCTGAGCCAGGCGCTCGTCGGCGACACCGATGCGCGGTATCAGGATCTGGTGGAGCAGGAATGGCGCAAGCGTATCCTGATCGGTGGGCAATGATCATACCGAGGAGCGGACGATGAGCCCCCGGCGATGGGCTAGGCTTGGCCCCTGGCTCGCGCTCGTCCCGGCGCTGGCGCTGACCGGCCTGCTCTTCGGGACGGCGGTCACCTATGGCGTGGCGCAGAGCTTCGGCTACCTGACGCTGATCGGCCAGCGCACGCTGAGCCTGGACGCCTACCGTGACATCCTCGCGGGCGATGGTGCGCTCGCCCGCGAGTTCTGGGCGGCACTCGGTTTCTCGCTCTGGATCAGCGTCGCGGCGACCCTCCTATCGGCGGGAGGCGCACTGGCTCTGGTGCTGCTCTTCCCACAAAAACGTGCCGATCGGCTTGGCCTGACGGTGCTGCACCTGAATCTCGCCTTCCCGCACCTCGTCTGGGCGATCGCGCTGCTGCTGCTGCTCGGGCAGAGCGGCCTGCTGGCGCGACTCGCCGCGACCCTCGGGCTGATCGGCAGCCCCGCCGAGTTTCCCGTGTTGGTGCGGGACCGCTTCGGCCTGGGGATCATCATCCACTACGTCACCAAGGAGATCCCCTTCCTGACGCTGATCGTGCTGGGGATCCTGCGCGCCCAGCCGGAGGCCTACGATGCCGTCGCCGCGAACCTCGGCGCGGGGGCCTGGCAGCGACTGCGCCATGTCACGCTGCCCCTGGTCCTGCCCGGCCTAACCGCCGGGGCGCTCCTCGTCTTCGCCTTCACCTTCGGTGCCTACGAGGTCCCGGCGCTCCTCGGCGTGCGCTATCCCCGGATGCTCGCCGTCGTCGCCCTGGACCTCTTCATGAACAGCGACCTGCGCCTGCGCGCCGCGGCGATGGCGGTCAGCGTCGTCATGGCCGCGATAACGATCGTCATCGCCGTGGCCGGGCGCGCGGTCGTACTGAGGCGGGCCATATGAGCGGCAGGGGGCGGCAGCTGCCGGGCGACCGGGGCCGTGTCGCGCCGATCGGCGCGATCATCCGGGGTATCGTCTATCTCGTGTTGCTGGTGCCGCCGACGATCTTCCTGCTGCACGCCTTCGCCACGCGCTGGTTCTACCCGCAACTCTGGCCGCGCGAATGGTCGCTGGCGGCCTTGGGACGGCAACTGGGCGATCCCCAGACGAGCGCGTCGCTCGCGACCAGCGTCCTCGTCGCGGCGCTCGTGACCGCGCTGTCGCTGGTGATCGCCTACCCGGCGGCGCGAACGATCGGCCTGCGGCGGCTCCGGGGTGGGGGTATCTTCGAATTGCTCTTTCTCTTGCCGACGACAGTCCCGACCGTGGCGATCGGCATGGGGCTGAATATTTTTGCGTTGCGGATCGGCCTCGCGGGCACGCTCCTCGGTGTCGTCCTGGCCCAGCTTATCCCGGTCCTGCCGTACACATTTTTCGCCCTGGTCGGCGTCTTCGCGCGCTACGACCCGCACTACGAATATCAGGCGCTGGCGCTCGGCGCGGCGCGACCGCGCGTCCTCCTGCGCGTAACCCTGCCGCTCGTGTTGCCTGGGGTGGTGGTGGCAACGCTCCTCGCGTTCCTCGTTTCCTGGAGCCAGTACTTGCTGACCCTGTTGATCGGTGGTGGGCGGATTCAGACGCTGCCATTGCTCCTCTTCGCGGCGGCGGCGGGCGGCAATACCACCTCGATCGCCGTCCTGGCGCTCTTCTTCATTCTGCCGCCATTGGTGATCATCGCCTTCGCGGCGCGTTATCTGACCAATCAGGGGACGTTGGTCGAAGGGCAATATTAACCAGCTATGACGACAGTAGTGCTTGATAAGCTGACCAAGACCTATGTGCGACGAGCGAACGCGGCCGTCCACGACCTGTCGCTGACGATCCCCTCAGGTGAATTGCTTGTGCTGCTCGGGCCATCCGGGAGCGGCAAGTCCACGATTCTGAAGCTCATCGCCGGGATCGAGCACGCCGACCGGGGCGACATTCAGTTCGATGGAACGAGCGTGCTCGGGCTGCCGACGAACCGGCGCGGCGCGGTCCTGATGTTCCAGCAGGCCTATCTCTTCCCCTTCCTGAGCATCGGTGAGAACGTCGCGTTCGGATTGAAGATGGCTGGGGCCGGTGGCGTGACCAGACGCGCGGAGGTTGCGCGGATGCTCGACCTGGTCGAACTGCCGGGGATCGAGCGTCGCAAACCGCGCGAGCTGTCCGGTGGGGAGCAACAGCGGGTGGCGTTGGCACGGGCGCTCGTCACCCGCCCGCGCGTCCTCCTGCTCGACGAACCCCTGAGCAGCCTCGACACCGCCGTGCGCGCGAACTTGCAGGGGGCGATCCGCCGGATCCAGCGCGACCTGGCGCTCACGACAATCCTCGTCACCCACGATCTCGGGGAGGCGATCACCCTCGCCGACCGCATCGGCGTCCTACGCCAGGGGCAGCTGGTCGGTTGCGATGAACCGATACGCCTATTCGAGCGGCCCGCCACAGAGGCTACGGCGCGTTTCGTGGGCGTCTCGACCTTTCTGGCAGGCCCGCTTATGCGGGGCAAGTTGGTGACGGAACTCGGCGTGTTCGCCGTGGCGGGCGCGGCTGCGAATAGCCCCGTGGCTACCTACGGTATCCGCCCGGAGCGTGTGCGCCTGCGCTCGGCACCGGCGCTCAATGCGGTCGAGGGTGTAGTTCAGGCGCTGAGCTATAAGGGCGAATTCACCGAAGTATGCGTCATGGCGATGGGGCGCTCCCTCGTCCTCAGGCACTATGGTGGGCTCGGCAACTATCAGTGTGGGGAGGCGGTCTGGGTCCAGTTCCCCCCCGATGCACTCTTCCCGGTTCTGCCGGATTGAAAAAGACGGTGACGTAAAAATGACGATCGTGATTGTCGGTGCCGGTCCTGCGGGATTAGCGATGGCCCACGAGCTGCAACGGTGTGGCTTGCCATATCGGGTACTCGAGCGTCAGACGGTGGGCTATAGCTGGCTGAATCATTACGAACGGCTGCACCTGCACATCCCGAAGCAGGTTTCGAGTTTGCCGGATCAACCGATGCCCGCCGCCTATCCGCAGTATCCCTCGGCGCTCCAGTTCCGCCACTACCTCGCGCGCTATGCCGAAGGGCAGCGGTTGGCCATCGAAACCGGCGTGGAGGTGCGCCATGCGGCCTACGACGGCAACCGTTGGCGCTTGGCGACGAGCCAAGGATTCGTCGAAGCGGCTATCCTGGTCGTCGCGACAGGGATCTGGAGCACGCCCCACCGCGCGCACTTCCGCGGGCAAGAGGCGTTCGGCGGGCCGATCCTGCACGCGCGCGAGTATTTCAACGCCGTCCCCTTCGCCGGGCAGCGGGTGCTGGTGATCGGTGCGGGCAACTCCGGCAGCGAGATCGCCGTCGATCTCGCCGAGCACGGGGTGACGACCGCGATCGCCATCCGCGACGGCGTAGCGTTCGTGCCACGCCCCACGAACCCGTTGGCGATGCGCGCCGCCTCGTGGTTCCTGCGCACCGTGCCGCGCCCGCTCGCGGAGCGGCTGCTGCGTCGCCGCGATTTCAGCGCGATCGGCCTCCCCCTGCCCCCGGGCTCGCCACTGGACCATTTCCCGGTCGTCGGCTACGACTTGCCCGCGGCGGTCGCCGCCGGGCGTGTGCGGCGCTACGGTGGCATCGCGCGATTCGCCCCCGGCAAGGTCTGTTTCGCTGACGGGCGCGAGTACGCCTGCGATGCCATCATCCTGGCGACCGGCTACCGGCCGACGGTCGATTTCGTCGCCCATGAGCTGCTGCTCGACGGGGATGGTCAGCCACGGGTCGACCGGGAGTGGCGCGCGATCGGCAATCCCCACCTCTACTGCGTCGGCTTCTGGTACCCCACCACGGAGGGCTGGCTCCAGTCGATCGGGCGCGTGGCCCGCACCGCCGCCCGGTCGATCGCGCGTCAGAGCCGCTAATCGCTCCCCGCCTCCGTGTCGAGTTTGTCGAGCAGGGCCTTGCGCATCGCGAAGTCGGCGAGGCCCGGCGCGAGGCGAGCGAGCCGGGCGAAGGCGCGGTTGCCCTTGCCGGGGATGAGCGTGTGCTGCCCAGCCTGCACCGCCGCTAACACCATAGCCGCCAGTTGCTCCGGCGGCATCCGCCTGGCCTCATGACGATTGTCGGGGCTGTAGCGACGGGCGTGCGCGGTGCGTGTCGGGCCGGGATAGACCGTCAGGACCCAGCACACCCGCCGCGGCAAGGCCGACTCGGATACTGCGCGCGTAGGCCGCCACGCCATCTTTGCTCGCCGCGTAGACGCTCGCGCCCGGATAGCCGGTGAAGCAGGAGAGCGAGGCGATGAAGGCGAGCGTGGCGTTGCGCGCCAGCCGCCGTCTCGCGAGCAATCCCCCGGTCAGGAGCAACGGCGCGAGCAGATTCAGATCGAGCACCTGTTCCTGCGCCGCGAGATCGCTGCCCGCGAAGCGCCCGACCGCGCTGATCCCGGCGCAATGGATGAGACAATCGAGCGGTCCCAGCCCGGCGAGTCGGTCGATGCTACGGTCCATGTCCGCGGGCGCGGTCAGGTCGGCCCGGAGGAAGGTGACCGGGATGCCCCGCGCCGCTAACTCGGCACACGTACGGGCACTCAGCGCTTCGTCGCTGTCGAGTCCGATGATCGCATAACCCGCCGCGCCGAAGGCGTGCGCGAGCGCGCGACCGATCCCGTCCGCCGCTCCGGTGATGACGCAGTGCCGCGTTGCCGCGCCGCTTGCTCCGAAGCCGGGCAGGTGCGGCGGATCGTCGGCGTGGCGCGGACCGCGTCCACGAGCGAGCGCATCGATAATCCCCGCCCCCTGCCGCCCGGCGAAGCGGAGCGCGCGGTTGGCCGGGCCGAGCGCCGTCGTCGCCGGGCCGTGCTCGATGGCGCGCACGACCTGCGCGGCCACGCGTTCGGGCGGCGGGTAGCGCCGCCAGGCGGCGGCCCCGACCACCATGCCGCTCTTGGCGTGCATGGCGGTGCGAATCGCCCCCGGATGGATGACGCGCACCGCGACCTGCCCGGCCAACTCAACCCGCAGGCTCCGCGCAAAGCCCGCCAGCGCGGCCTTCGTCGCGCCGTAGACCGCGTACTCCGGCACCGGCAGGGCCGCCGCAACCGAACCGATGAAAGCGATGGTGCCGCGCGCCCGCCAGAGCGCGGGGAGCAGCGCGTGGGTCAGCGCGATCGGCGCGCGCAGATTGACAGCCACCAACTCGCGCACGCTCGCGGCGGCTTGCCGCGCGACCGGGCCGTGGAAGCCGACCCCGGCGTTCTGGATGAGCAGATCGACCGTCGCGATCCCGCGCTCGCGCAGGAAGCGCTCGACCGCGACGGCGCATCCCGGATCGGCGAGCTCGACCTGGCAGTAGGCCTGATCGGTGAAGAGCCGCGCGTCGAGCGCCGCGCGCGAGCGCCAGCCCGAGCCCGGATGTCGCTCCGCCGATGATGACGGTACGTGGCTCGTTGCTCATGGTCGCCTCCGTAGTGCTAGGTTCGCGCGGTGGCGGGTGCGCCAGCGCCGGATCGACGGCCACGCCAGATAGGCGATGAGGGCGATATCAAGGCCGACCTCAAAGACGAAAAATTGGCCACCGAAGTGGCGACGATCCCAATTGGGCTTAAGTCGGTTTCGTGGACGAGTTAAGGCTAGGCTGCCTGCACCTCCTTCGCAAGTTCTTGCTCGAAGGTCACCGGGGGCTGGTAGCCGAGCGCGGAGTGTGACCGCTGCCGGTTGTAGAAGACTTCGATCCATTCGAAGATCGCCTGCCGCGCCGTCTGGCGGGTAGGCCAGGGGCGCGTGTCGACGAGTTCGGCCTTGAGGGTGGCGAAGAAGCTTTCCGCCAGCGCGTTATCGTAACAATCGCCGGCGCGGCTCATCGAGGCGGTGATGGCCCGCGCCGCGAGTGCCTCCTGATAGGCAATGGCGGCGTACTGGCCGCCGCGATCGGTATGGTGGATCAAGCCCGCCGCTGGTCGCCGGGATCCGAGGGCCATCGCGAGGGCGTCGAGCGCCAATGCGGTGCGCAGGTGGTCGGCCATCGCCCAGCCGACCACGCGGCGGGAATGCGCGTCGAGCAGCACCGCCAGGTAGAGCCAGCCCTCCCAGGTGGCGATGTATGTGATGTCGCCGCACCAGAGCCGATCCGGCCCTGCCGCCGTGAAGTCGCGCGCGACGAGGTTGGGGGCGGGCACCCGGGCCGGGTCAGGGACCGTGGTGCGAGTACGCCGCCGCCGGTGGCAACCGGCGAGGCCGGCGGCGCGCATCAGCCGCGCGACGCGGCGTGATCCGCAGCGGATGCCGCTCGCGCGCAGCGCCGCGTGAACGCGCGGCGCTCCGTAGGTGTGCCGGCTACGCGCGTGGATCAGTGTGATCTGGTCCGTCAGCGCTTTATCGGCGGTGGCGCGCGCCGAGACCCCGCGGCGCGCCCACGCGTAGTAGCCGGAGCGGGCGACCCGCAGCACCCGGCAGAGGATGGTAGTGGGATAGGTGGCCCGCTCCGCCTGGATGAACCGATAGCGGCTCACAAGGTCTCCTTCGCGAAGTAGGCCGCGGCTTTTCGCAGTATCTCCCGCTCCTGCCGGAGCACCTGGTTCTCGCGGCGGAGCCGGCGCAGCTCCTCCCGCTCCGCGGTCGTCAACTCCCCAGGCTGCCCATGCCCACCGTCGATGTCGGCGCGCTTCATCCACCCCCGCAGGGCCTGTTCCGATATCCCGAGGTCGTGGGCCAGCTGCGGGATGCCCTTGCCGCTGGTCCGAGCCAGCGCGACCGCCTCGGCGCGAAACGCTGGTAGATAGGGCGCGTGCGTCTTTGCCACCGTGAACTCCTTTCCGAGAACTATCGTCCCCAGTATCCGGGTGTCCACGGAATCAACGCAAGCCCAGCCCGTGCTTGCCCCTGACGTGCATGTCAAGATCCCCCGTTATTCCCGGCATCCTGGCAATCCGCACAGGTCGTTGGCCGCTCGTAACGGCTTGGCGCGACGGCATCGCAGTATCCGTCGCGTATCGCTCCCCTTAGGATTGGCACCCGTGCCCTACGCGGCACCTCCGCGCCGGACTACGCCGCGGTACCCGCGCGTGCTCTTCTCAATCGATACTACTCCTCATGCGACATGTCCCCATTCGTCGATGCGGGCCGCGCTGCGAAGATGCCCCCCGCCCTCGCGAGCGCCGGGTCTGTCGCCGCGCGCCGGGGGCCGATCCGCAGCGACCGGCCCGTACCCTTCACGTTGAGCGCGGTATCGATCGTGCTTGCTGCGGCGGGCCCTCCTACTGCTGATAAATACATCCCTGATGGCGTTCAATGCTTGACTTTCCATCACCATGCATGCTAGAGTGGTGATGGATAATTCATCATCGCCCGACCGGGTGTTGAAATTTCTTATGCGGGGGGCGCTGTGGCCGAGGCTGGCGATGTCGAGGCGGCGCTCTATCGCACCCTGGCCGACATCCGGGGAGCCACGGATGGTGGGCCCGCCGGGTTAGTCCCCGGCGCGGGCGAGATCGACTCGCTGGAAGGCGTCGAATTGATCATCGCGGCCGAGGTAGAGTTTGGCGTCCGGATCGCGGATGCGGAGCTGACGCCGCAGGTCTGCCGCTCGATCCCGCACCTGGCGGAATTGGTGGCCATGAAGATGGCTGGCGAGCACGGGTAACAAGGGGGGCGCGATGGGCAAGGCCGAGCAACAGGGAATATCGCCGCCGACCGACGCGCGCCAGCGAAGGCTGGCCGAGCTGCTGCGCGAGGCGCGTGAGTATCTTGGCCTCTCGCAGCAATTTGTCGCGGAGCACACCGGGATCCCGCGCCTGGCGATCGGCGCGATCGAGAACGGCAAGCGCAAGGTCGAGGCGCTGGAGCTGGAGGCGCTCGCGCGCCTCTATCGGCACCCGATCACCCACTTCCTGGATAACGCCGAGCACGCGCTCGGCGAGCCCGCCACGGTGCGGGCGCTCGCGCGCGAGGCGCGCGAGCTCACGGAGGGCGACCGCGATCAGGTCCTGCGCTTCGCGCGCTTCCTGAAATCCTACGGCGGGGGCGGGACCGCGCCGCCGAGCCCGGGGACGCCCACCGCGGAGGGCTCGCGATGATGCGCCCCTGGTCGCAGATTCACCGCGTCGCCGTCGTGGAGGCGCGACGCGCGCACCGCGATCTGGGGATCGACGTGTCGCGCCGCGTCGACCCGTTCGCCGCATTGGAGACAGCGGGGGTGGTCGTGATGCGCCAGCGCCTCGAGCACCTGGCCGGGCTGTACCTCCCCGGCGATCCCACCGAGGGGAGCGTACCGGGCGTGCTGATCAACAGCGCCCACCCGCTCAGCAGGCAGCGCTTCACCGCCGCCCACGAGCTCTGTCACCACCGCCGGGATCGCGAGGCGGTGTTCGACGAGGAGACCGAGTGGGCCGCGCGCAACGACAGCCCCGCCACCGAGCGCGAGCGCTTGGCGGAGGCATTCGCCGCGTGGTTCCTGATGCCGCCGCAGCTGGTCGAGCGGACGCTCGCGGCTCTCGGCTTGTCGGCAGGTGAGTTGGACGGCGCCGGGGCCTACGCGCTCGCGCTCGCGCTCGGCACGAGCTACGCCGCGACGGTGCACCACCTCGCGGACATGCGCCTGATCGGCGCGAATCACCGCGAGCGGCTGCTGCGGATCACGCCGCAGGCGATCAAGCGGGCGCTCGGGGCGCTCGACATCGTCGCCGATGCCTGGCGGAACGTCTGGCTGATCCAGAGCCCGCCGCCCGCGCTGGCGGTGGACGCGCTGGAGGGCGATGCCGTGGTGGTGGAGGTGCCCGAGACCCCGTCGAGCGGCTACATCTGGGCGCCGATCCAGCCGGATACGGGCCTGGCGCTGGTGCGGGATGAGTATCGCGCGCCGGACGGCCAACCGCTCGGCGGGCGCGGACGGCACCGTTTCCTGTTCCGCGCCGACGCGACCGGCCTGCGGCGCGTGCGCCTCGAGATGCGCCGACCCTGGCAGCGCGGCGAAGCGGCCGACACCTTCCACGTCGAGGTCGCGGTCGCGCCGCTCCCGGGCGTCGGCCTGATCCGGCCCGGCCAACTGGTCGCGGCGGCGTGACGGCGATGGTCGATCTGCGCGCCAGGCAGTCGCCGATCCGCGATCAGGGACGCCGGGGTACCTGCGTGGCCTGCGCGGCCACCGGCGCGCACGAGATGCTCCGCGGCGGCGACGTGTCGCTCTGCATCGAGTTCGCGCACTGGGGCGCGAAACAGCGCGACGGCCTCCCGGAGGCGTCCGAGGGCACGACGCTCGCCGCCGCCGCCGCGGTCCTGGACACCCTCGGCCAGCCGCCGGAGTCTCGCTGGCCCTACGACGAGCGACGCGATCAGTGGGCCGCCGATTACGCGCCGCCCGATGGCGCGTCCGACGAAGCGCTGCACCGACGGACCGCGCGCGGCGCGGCGCTCGTGCCGTCGGTGGATGCCGTGCGCGCCGCGCTCGACGGTGGGCGCGCACCCCTGCTGGGCGTGATCCTCCACGGGACGTGGTACACCCCCGGCGCGGGCGGGGAGATCGCGATGCCGACGCGGGGTGCCGTCGCGTATGGCGGGCATGCGGTCCTGGTCGTGGGCTATGCGACCGGCGCGGGCGCGGGCGGCGGGCACTTCATCGTCCGGAACTCGTGGGGCACCGGCTGGGGCGACGGGGGCGACGGATATCTCCCATTCGACTATGTGACGGATTACGGCATCGCGGCCTGGGCACTCGGCGACCCGATCGCCGTGGCGCCACCATCCGGGGAGGGAGCATGACGCGACTGCACGTTGGCGTGATCGGCGATACGATCGGCGAGGCGTGGCTCGCCGCGGTGCGCCACCTGCGCGCACGGCGGCGAGGAATTCGACCTCATCGTCACGATCGGCGATCCGGCGCCCGCGCCCGGCGATCGCGCGGTCGTCGGCGCCCTCGACGCGCTGCTGGAGGGCAAGGCGTGGCAACGGGTCGCGACGGTGGCTAACACGATCTTCCCCGCCACGCTCGCCGCAACCTCGCGGGACCGCGACCATTTCTACGCGCGCTACCGGGCGCTGCTGCCGCGCCTGCGCAAGCAGGACAAGAATCGGCGGGGGATCTATTTCGAGCGCCTGATCGACTATCCTCTCCAGGCCGATCCGGCGCGGTCGAATCAGGTGGAGACGATCATCCGGACCCTCCGCGGGCAACTCGCCCGCCGCGCGCGCCGCCAGGGGCCGCTCGGCTCGGTCTACGAGGCCCAGATCTTTGCCCCAGGGAAGGATCTGCTCCCGCGCGGGTTCCCCTGCCTCAGCTCGCTCTCGTTCCAGCTCGACGGGGGCCATCTCCGGCTCAGCGCCACCTATCGCAACCAGTATTTCATCCAGCGTGCGCTCGGCAATTATCTCGGACTGGCCGGCTTGCAACGCTTCGTGGCCGAGGCCGCCGGGCTGGCGCCGGGGCCGCTGACCGTGCACGCGTTCCACGCCTATCTCGATCTGGGACAGCGCGAGACCGATACACTCCTCCGCGCCTGCGGCCCGGGCGGCAGGCGGGCGGCGTGACGAGCGCGACCTTGCGCAAACTCCGCGTGGAGCTCGCCCGCGACTGCCCGCTGCGCTGCGCGCACTGCTCGGCGAACGCCGCGCCCGGCCACCCGCTGGCCCTGCCGGGGGCGCTCCCCGCCCGGCTCGTGCGGGAGTTCGCGGCCATGGGCGGCGAGGAGATCACCTTCACCGGGGGCGAGCCGCTGCTCGACCCGCGGCTGCCGACCCTGCTCGCGGCGGCGCATGGCCACGGCTTGACGACGGTGCTCTTCACCAGCGGGGTCGTCTACGCGCGCGCGCCGGGGACGGGGCGCGCCGCGGTGGGCCGGGATGCGCTCGACGCCCTGGCCCCGGTGCTCGACCGGGCCGTCTTCAGTGTCTATTCCACCGACATGGCGACCCACGACGCGATCACGCTGACCGTGGGGAGCCTCGCGTTGACGCGGGATGCGATCCGCCGCACGGTCGCGGCCGGTATCCGGGCGGAGCTGCACTTCGTGCCGACCGCCGCCAACTACCGCGATCTGCCGGCCCTAGCGCGCGAGGCGGCGGACTTGGGCGTCGCGGCGATCCGCGTCATCCGCTACGTACCACAGGGGCGGGGGCAGACCCATCGCGACGACCTGCGCCCGGATGCCGCCCAACAGCGCGAATTGCGCGGCATCCTGCGCACCGTCGCCGCGGAAGGCGCGGTGGCGATCCGCGCGGGGAGCGGCTTCGGTTACCTGCTCGATGAGGCGCCGCCGTGCGCCGCAGGGCTCGAAGAGCTGGTGGTCGCCGCCGACGGCGCGATCGCCCCGTGCAGCGGATTCGCGGCGTATCGCGGGCCGGAGGCCATCGGCTCTGTGCTGACCGCCCCGCTCGAGGCGATCTGGCGCGACGCGCCCTATCTTCACGCCATCCGCGCGGTCCACGCCGCGCGCGAGGCCGGATCGCCGGACGGGTGCGGGCGTGGCTGCCCGGCCCAGCAGGCGCTCGCGGCGGGTCAGCTCACCGACGCGGTCGGCGACCCGGACGCCGAACTGCGCGCCGACTCCCCCTCCTCCGCGCTGGACGCGGCGATCATGGCGGACAGGCGCGCATAATCCGCCCGCTGCACCGCCAGCGGTCGATGGATCAGGGCGCGCGGCCCGGGGTGATAGAGCGGCACCAGCCGGCGGCCGGACCAGTCAACTTGACGCCCGACGTCGCGCCGCAGTACCGCGCCGTGCGGAGCGATCGCCGCGGCCGCGTCAAGCGCGACCGCGCCCAGCGTCACCACCCAGCGGGGGTCCAGCAGCGCGATGAGCGCGTCCAGGTGCTGGCAGCACTGGCCCAGTTCCCGGCGCGAAGGACGCGCGTTGCGTCCCTGCTCGTCGCGGGGGTTGCAGAGGACCGCGTTGGTCACGATCTCCTCCTGGCGGCGGATCCCGCCCGCCGCCAGGAGGAGATCGAAGGTACGGCCGGTGCGGTCGTCGGACAGGGGCACGCCGGAGACGTCGGCCCCGAGGCGGCCGGGCGCCTCCGCCACGAAGAGGACCGCGGCGGTGAGCGGGCCATTAGCGCTGCCGAGCACGCGGGTCCGCCCCTCCATCCGCGGGCAGCGGCGACAGGCCTGCACCTGCCGCACGAGTCGTCCGAATGCGCGTGCGTCTCCCGAACTTTCCGACGCCACCATCGCGACACCTCCTCTCGCGCCAACGGGCTGTAGGCTCCGCACCAAAGCGGCGCCGATCTGGCGCGCTCGCGGCTATGCTAGGCGACCTGTGCGGCCTGTCAAGGGCGTCCGCCCACGACCTCATCGATCGACGAGTGTCGCGGCGAGGTGCTATTGCGTTGTGCCGGGGTGACCGTGGCGCGAGGCGGTGGGGGCGACAAGGGCCAGGGACGTAGCGCGGCGTTGCGGTCCCTACCAGGTCAGGAGATCGGCGGTGAGCGCCTCCCAGGCCGACACCACGGCAGGCACGCCCTGGAGCGATGTCGCGACGAGCGCTCCCTCGAGGTCGGAGAAGCCACGACGGAGATTGCGCAGGAACGCGTGCGCGCGACACAGCACCCGTGCCCCGGCGATGGTCTTGAAGCCGCGCATGCCGCGGACGCGTCCCTTGCGCTGCTGGTGATCCCGCTCGATGCGCTGCTGGGGGCGCGTACCGGTCTCGTGGAGGACCTCCGGCAGGACGGCAGCGAGCGCGGGGGGGTAGGCCGCCGCGCAAGCGGTCGTCACTGCGGTCGGGGGCACGCCCGTCGTCGCGATCGCCCGGCGGAGGAAGGCCGCCGCGTCCGCGCTCGCCCGCGCGGCGCTGACGTACACGTCGACGATCGGGTCCTGCTCGTCGCGCGCACGATAGACGTCCGCCCAAGCCCCAGCGACGTTCACGTCGGTCTCGTCCACACGCCAGCGTTCACCGACTACCCGGCGGGAGGATCGCGCCGCCGCCTCGTAGCGCGGGGCGAACTCCTGCACCCGGGCGTCGATGCTCGACGGGTCGACCCGGACACCGCGCTCGGCCAGCATCTCGGCCACGTCGGCGTCGCTGAGCCGATAGCGCAGGTACCAGCGCACCGCGAGGGCGATGATCGCGGGCGGGAAGCGGTAGCCCGAGAACGGCGTCACGCTCCGGGCGGTGAAGCAGCGCCGACAATCCCGGCAACGATAGGCCGGGGCACCTTGCTGGTCGAGGCCGTCCTTCCTCACCGCCCCTGAGCAGCAACGCGGGCACGCCAACGCACCGTCGATCATCGCTCTCCCCACCGTTCATCACCCACGACGGCGGAGGAGAGCACACCCCGGCACAACGCAATAACACCTCGCCAGGTGTCACCCTTCGTCGGTTTCCCGCCCAGGCGCTTGCCCGCGCGCTACTTGTTGCCCGGGCAGCGCCCCGCCCACGAGGCGAGATGGCGGGAGGTCGGGAAGCGGCGCATGTCCATCCCCATCTCCGCCACGATGGTCGCCGCCGCGGTCGCTCCCACGCCGGGGATGGTCGGCAGCAGCGCGACCGCGGCGGCGAAGGGGGCGAGGCAGCGGTCGATCGCTTCCTGCACCCGGGCCACCGAGTCCGGCCGCTCAGGCCGAGCACGTCGGAGGCCACGCTGCCCAGCTTGCGGTTCGCGGTCTCCAGCACCTTGTGGAGCCGGTTGGCCTCCTGCGTGCGCTCCTGCACCAGCGTCTTACGGTAGCGCGTCAGCTCGCGCAACTCGCGGATCGGCGCGGGCGGGATGAAGCGCGCCCGCAGCAGGCCGTGGCGCAGCATGCACCCAGAGGGTCCCCGGCCAGCCACGCGCTGTCCTTGACGTCCGTCTTCCGCCCGGGGACGGCCTTGACCTGCCGGGCATTGACCAGCACGATGGTCCGCTCTTCCTCCTCGAGCAGGTTGAACACGGGGCGCCAAGACACCCCGGTCGACTCCATCGCGATCTGCGTCACCCCTAGTGCGGCCAGCCCGTCCGACAGCGCCAGCAGATCGGCCGTCATCGTGCCGAAAGTGCGCGTGAGCTTGCGCACCCGGCCGGCCTCCTCGGTCAGCAGCACGCAGGCGACCACGGTCTTCCGCTGGACATCCAGCCCGCAACACCGTGCATGTACGATCGGCATCGTTCCCGCCCGGCTCACTGCCAACAGCGCACTTGGCGGGCGACGCTGGGTGCGGGAAGAAACACCACTTTCCTCCGCGTGCTCAGCCCTCGCGGGCCGGCGACACGCTGGCCAGCCTGGCCGCACCCCGGTCAGCTACTGTTCCGGACTCGCCGTACCAAACCCCAATCGACCGCGCTCGCCGCTCGCCACGCACAGTCTGCCACCAATTTTCATCGCCTGGTATGGCGGCCTGCCGCCACAATGCTTCTGTTGGGTTGTGCCGTGATGGGCTGCCGGCCTGAAAAAGGCGTCGTCATTTGTCACAGTTGCAAGCTTGCTTCGGGGTGCTTCAACGACCTTTGAAACCTGATGACCCACGGATCGCGCGCCAATTGGACACCACGACTACCCCGCTCTGGATCGCGGACTGCCACGACCTGCGCGCCCTGCGCGCGGCGGGCCTGCCGATGCCGCCGCTGCCGAGCACCGACAAGCACCTCGCCGCCATGACGCTCGGATTCTGGGCTGCGCTGTTCGGGCGGCCGTACCGCCGGATGCTATGGAGCAATCTGCCCGCAACCGCCACGCAGCCGGCGCGCAAGAACCTGCTGGAGGATGTTTTCCAGCACGCCACGCTCGCCCAGCGTCAGCAGATCCCCATGAGCGACCGGCTGCGGCGCATCCGCGACTTCCGCAACAGGGTCTCGCACCACAAGCCGATCTGGAATTGGGAGAAGCCCGCAGAGGGCATCGCCAATGTCGAGGAGCAATACCAGGAAATTCTCCGCGTGATCGGCTGGATCAGCCCTGCCAGCGCCAGCCTCCTCCGCATGGTCGATGTGTTCCCGGCGACGTATGCCCACGGACACCACCATTATCTAGCGGGTATTTCTATAACGCCGTAGGGCTTCGTCACTTCCTCACCTCGCGCGCCTCAGCGCGATTGAGGAGTTGATCTTCTCGCTCCCAAGCCGCCCGCCGCTCTTCAATTTCGCTGACGGCGTTGTCAACTTGAGTGAGGTACCACGGAGCGGCACCGCGCGTGCGCGAGGCGCTGGCACCCTGGCGACGGGAGGCGCGCGCCGCGCGCAAGGTGCCCGACGGGATGGCCCCGCCGCCGCCGCGCCAGGTCGCCGCCTGGCTCGTGCGCCCCCGGAGGACCTGCACGCGGCGCAGCACGCCTACCTCGACGCCTTGGTCGCGCTCTACCCCGCGCTCGACACGGTGCGGGCGCTGGCGCGGGACTTCGCGCGTCTCCTCCGCGAACGCGATGCGACCGGGCTGGAGGCGTGGCTCGTCGCCGCAGCGTCCTGTGACGCAGTTGAACTCCGCGAGTTCGCGGCTGGCCTCCGGCGCGACCAGCCAGCGGTCCAGGCGGCGTTCGACCACGCGTGGAGCAGCGGGCAGGTCGAAGGGCAGGTGAACCGCCTGAAGCTCCTCAAACGGGCGATGTTCGGGCGCCCGAACGTCGACCTACTGCGTCGGCGCGTGATCGGCGCCGCCTGAGCGCGCCGGTCGTCGACACCAATCCGGATCGGCGCCGTCTCCTGACGCTGCGCCGGTTCCTTCGCCTTGCCTCCCGGTGTGCCCGCCACGCGAGCGCGCCGGACACCCGGCCCGCTCGCTCGCGCCCGTCCCGTGCTCATCAAAAGGTCGTCAGAGCCACGATTCCCTTGACGATTACAGCCACACGCGGTGTCCCTCTTGATCAGCGAGAACGGCTGATTCCACAACAACAGTTTCCGCCGATGGGCCCCCCGTGTTGTTGTCTCTGGGAAATCTGTGCTGTAGTTTAATGCCTATGGAAGATGTGGCCAAATCTGCGCGATGGTGACGCAGTATTGGCCCGGCCATCGCGCAGTATTGGCCCGGCCAGCGCGCAACATTGGCCGCTGCTGCATACCGGCCAGCGGCCGCGGTGGCGGCCACACACTCGAGGTCCGGTGACATGGCGCATATCGGGGGGACGGCGATCGGACCGGTCGTTGGGCGGTGTCTGTCCGGCGCGCCGGCCTCCCCGGCACCGGGACCACCGCTCTAGCACGTTTGCCTGTGCCGCAAGTTGTGCGTCGACAGCGGCATGTCGACGCTGCTCCCCGGCACAGGCGTCGAGCAGACGGGGATCGCGACGGGCGACCACCCCGAGCGGAAAAGCGCGATGCGCGACATGCAGTCGGGGTCGGCCACGAGCGCGCCTGGTTAGTCCGTAGATAACCTTCGCGATTGGCACGCGGTCGGGTAGGATGGTCCCGCGATCCGGTGTGGCCCGTGACCGAGCCGTGGAGGTCCGATGATCCTGCGCTACGCCCACCTCGGTCGCCATCCGACGGTCTTCCTCACCATGACCGGCCTGCGCGTGGCGGGGTTCGACACGCTGGTCGCCGATCTGTTGCCCGGCTACGCCGTCGGCGAGCACGCGCGCCTGACACGCCCCGACCGTCGGCGGGCCATCGGTGCGGGCCACCCGTTCGCGCTGCGCCCGCGCGACCGGCTGCTGCTGGCCGTCGTCTGGCTGCGCCGGTACCCGATCCACGAGGTGCTGGGCTACCGCTTCGGCGTCAGCGACACGGTCGTCACGCGGACCCTCGCCCGCTGACTGCCGCTGCTGGACGCGGCGGGGCGGGCGACCAGGCGCCTGCCGGACCCCGGACGCCAGCGCCGACGGCACCTCGACGCCCTGCTGGCGGACACGCCCGCCCTGGCGGTGATCGTCGACACCTTCGAGCAGCGCGTCCAGCGCCCCCGCGACCGGGCGGCGGCGGATCGGCGCTACAGGGGGAAAAAGAAGCGGGTGCGCCGCTACCAGTCGCTCAGCCAGGCCGGCCGTCACCATCGCCGCAAGCACGCGCCCCGTGTCCGCGCCGTGGCGGGCCTGGTCAACCGCCGCCTCCGGCGGCTCGCGGTGTATCGCGAACGGCTCGCCGCGTGAGCCCCGCATCGCTGGGGTGGGGGCGCGCGTGTCCCCGGCCTATGGCGAATGTTATCTCGTGATGATCGACGCCGCGGTGGCCACGACGCTGCTCCTCTGCCGCCCCAGTCGCACGACGGCGCGCACCCGATCGGTCGGTCGGCATCGGTCGTTTGCTCTACAGCGACACGGGCGTCCTGCGCCGGATACCTGGGGGTGCGCCCCCCTCGCCGCGTGCGTGTCCGACGTCGGGTGCCCGTGATGCGGGATTCCGCGGCACGACGAGGCCCGGCCGTAGCACGCCTGCCGCGCCCCCGCCGCCTCGCCGCCACCCCTGCTACCGATCTGGGACGAAGGCGGCTAGCGGGTGTCCGGCCCCGCGGCCCGTGTCCAATCGAGCATACCCGCCGGGAACTGCGCCTGGAGGATCGGGAGGAGTCGTCGCCAGAGGCCGCGCCGTTTCCATGCCGTGAGCCGCCGCTCGCAGGTCCGTCCGTGGCCAGACCCCAGGGCAGGGGGCATGCCGTCCCAGCCACACGGCCGGTTGCCGGCGTCGCGCCACAGGACGTACAGGATCCCGGTGAGCGCGGCCCGAGCGCTGATCAGCACCGGTCGCCCGCGCCGCGCGCCGGATGCGGCCTCGGGTTCCGCCTCGGGTTCCGGAGCGGCCGCGATGATCGGGGCGACGCGGGCCCATAGGGCATCGCTGACCAGCATTGTGGCCAGTTGCGGCCACGCGTCCTCCCGTGCGGAGGAGGCCTGACCGCTCGGGGTCGCGCCCCCCGCCCTGGCGGCTTGCCGGATGCGCTGCCGATGGCGTCGAACCGCCAGCTTCCCCGGTACCTGACGGTCCCGACAGTGCTGGCAGTACGTACGCCGCGACGATTGCGACGTGAGGTGGGTGATGATCGGGCGGTCGCACGCCGCACAGGTAGCCAGGCCGTCGACCCGGCCGACGAGCAACGCCAGTTGTACGGCGAGGATCCCGAACAAATTTTCGCCGAGGGACAGCACGGGGGTATCGCCCGCCGGGGACAGCTCGAAGCGTGCCCGGACATTGCCGAGCCGGAGACACTCGCGCACTAACTCGGCGAGCAGGCGCTGGCGTTCCTCGAGCGACTGGCCGCGCGGGGGTGCCTTGTCGCCCAGCAGGGCGCCCCAGGCGTGCCTCTCGTCGTCCCTGGCTTTCGCGGTGTCGAGCTGAATGGTCGCGGCAATGCGGAGGATGAGGCGCAGTATCCCGGCGTAATGGAGCCAGGCTACCACCGGTTCGGAGAAGTCGTAGCCCTGCGCGGGGTGGGCGGGCGCCGGGGAGACGCCGCCAGAGACGTGCTCAGGCGGCGGGGGCACAAACCGGACGACGCCACAGACGTGCTCACGCGGCGACGCCACCCGTGCCCCGGCGGCCGGCTCCTCCGTCATGGAGTGCCGCAACCTGGGTGGCGACGGGAGCCGGAGCGGACCACCGTCGTGGCCGACCGGCAAGTTCTCGGGGCAGAGCCCCAGGATGCCCCACTTCCGGGCGAAACGTAATACCTGCTCGGCTTCCAACGATTCCGCCTTCGTCAGGGACACATAGTCGATGACGGAGTCGGCATCGGTCGCCCCCAGATCGCAGAACGCCCGGATGAGGGAGAACGGGTCGTCGGCGTCGACCCACGCCCAACTGGTGGGGGCCTCGACCGTGAGATCGATGATCGACCACACGAGCCAGAGATTATCGGCGACCCTGACCTGGTCGAGGCGTGGCGGCACCAACAGCTTGCCGAGCGGCGCCAGTCGCTCGATCCGTCCGCCGCTGTTCTCGATGTCACCCAGGGTCACGTCCACGGACGTCAGCCCGGCGAAGGTTACCGCTGGCGGCCTGCGCCGACGGGGCGAGTGTTCCTGTTGCCGGCCCATCATCCCCCACACCAGTTGAATGGTCGCGATCTCGGGATTAATGTCGGCGACAGTATCGGGGTCGCCTCGTATGCACGCGTATATTATGCCATAGGATCATGGATTTCAATGGCCCGTCGGGACAATATGTCGGTAATGAATCGTGTATGTACGTGGCGGGAGCGGGGCGACATACTGGGACGTATGCGCACACGGGCGCAGTCACATCGACATGGGGTGAGGCCAGTGTCGCCACGTTCCGGATCGTCGCCGCCCGCCGCTGCCCCGCCATCGGCGGTATCCGCCCTGGTCGGGGGATCCCCGCGCCTGCTCATGCCGCACCTCGCGACGCTGCTCGGCATCGGCCCGGCACTGGTCCTCCAGCAGGTGCGCTACTGGCTGCGCCCTGAGCGCAACCCGCACGAGCATGACGGGCGGCGCTGGGTCTACAACACCTATGCGGAGTGGTGCCGGCAATTGCCGTTCATCACCCTGCGCTCGCTGCGCCGCCACGTCACCGCGCTCGAACAGCGCGGCGTGCTCCTGACCGCGAACTACAACGAGGATCGGCAAAACCACACCAAATGGTATACGGTTGACAGCAGCGCCATGCTCGCGCTGGAGCAGGAGCGGCGGACGAGCGCAGCGGGGGCCGGCTACCCGGCGGACGTCCACCTTGACACCCACCCCCTGCTCGTCCTGCCGCGACTGGCGACGGCGATCGGCCTGAACCAGGCGATCATCCTCCACCAGGTGTCGTACTGGCTGGCGACGGGGGGCCAACGGAACATCCGCGAGGGCCACCCGTGGGTCTACAATACCTACGCGCAATGGCAGGCGAATTTCCCGTTCTGGGGTGAGAGCACCATCGAGAAGACTATTCGCGTCCTCGAGCAACGGGGTCTGCTGATCAGCCGCCAGTTCGGCCTGCGGCCGGGCGATCGGACGAAATCATACACGATTGACCTGAGCCGCCTGGGCCATTTGGTCCCCCCCGCAACGCCGGACGAGGCGGGGGCGTCGCGCACGAATGGCCACACCGGTGACGCCGGATCGGGCGGACGCTCGAGTCAGCGTCGTGCGAGGCCCGGCTCGGCGCTCGGCGCGGATGGCGCGGCTCCGGTCGCGTCGCCGCGGGTCACGCCCGCGACCACGAGTTCCCAGCCGCAACACCAGGGGGCCGCCCCGCCGGACCCCGACCCGGTGCGGTCCGCCCTCGAGGCGCAACTCACCGCGCTCGGCATCGCCGCTGCCCCGGCCCGCACCCTGGTCCGCGACTATGCGCCCGAAGACATCGAGCGCCACATCGCGATGTTCCTCTGGGAGGTGGCGCATCACCGGGGTGAGCCGCCGGGCCCCGGTTGGCTCAGGAGGCGGATCGAGGAAAATTGGGGGCCGCCGCGCGGATACGTTGGCCCGGACGAGCGCGCCGAGGATGACGCGGCACACGAGCGGGCTGCCAGCGAGCGCGCGGCGGCGGCGGCCCGCCACCGTGACGAGACCGCCGCCGCCGACGCCGCGCGGCGGGAATTGCTGGACAGCCTCGGTCTGACGGCAGCAGATCAGGACACGTGGTCCCGCGTGACCCATACCCCCACGTTGCTGCCGCCGCTGTTCCGTACTGCGCTGTTCTACGCCCCCGAGGAGGGCACGCGGTCGGCGGCGGTGATCTTCGCGGATGCGGCCACCCTCGAGCGAGCGGGCCGTCCGAGCCATGCCGCGGATCGGACGGCCATCGCCGCCCGGATCGCTCGTATCTATCGCCGCCCGTCGGTAGACGTCCGTTATTTCGATGTGGCCGGGATACGCGCCTTACGCGAGCAGGCCACCGGTGTGGCGCTCGACGATGTTGGTGGTGGCTGAGCACACGAGGGCCGGCGTCGCGAATAGCCAAGCGCCTGGCGGCGCGGACCACAACCCCCATCTCGGCGTCCTTATGTGTTGTCCTAGGCGACGGAAATGGTGCCGGTCGGGTGCCTGTTAAACGACAAGGGGAAGGGCTCACCGGTGACAACTACACCTGCCGGTTGACGGGCGTCGGGCGGGGGCGACCGGGCGGTGGGGGGTGCCGGGGTACCGCTCATGTCGATACCCCGGCGCGGGCGACGTCAGGGGCGGGTGGCAACCGCTGGTCATCGAGGGCGGCTCGGGCGCGGAAGCTCTCGACCGGCATCAGATCGAGGATCACCGAGTGGTGGACGACCCGGTCGATGGCGGCCATCGTCGTGAGCGGGCTCTTGAAGATGCGCACCCAGTCCGAGAAGATCAGGTTGGTGGAAATGCCCACGCTTTTTCGCTCGTACCGCTCGCTCAGCACAGCAAACAGGACCTCCATTTCATCCTGGTTATGCTGGACATAGCCGATGTCGTCGAGGATGAGGAAGGCATAGCGGTCGAGTTACGCCAAGGCCTGGGGCAGGCGCAGGTCGCGCTTGGCCGCCAGCAGGCGTTGCACGAGGGTCGCGGTCGGGGTCCATAAGACCGGGTGGCCTTGCAGGATGAGTTCGTGGGCGAGGGCCGCGAGCAGGTGACTCTTGCCAACCCCTGGTCGGCCGACGGCCACGACATTAATGGCGTCGGCGACGAAGGTGCCCGCGCGCAGCCGCTCGACCTGCTGGCGGATGAGGGGTGCGAAGCGCTCCAGTTGCAGCGTGTGGAAGGTCTTCTCGGCGGGGAGGCCCGAGCGGCAACGCAGTCGGGTGATGCGGTGCTGCTCGCGCTGGGGGACCTCGGCTTGGAGGAGCTCATAGAGGAAGGCCTCGTGGGTCAGGTTCGCCTTGGCCGCCTTGCGCGCGAGGTCGGCCACCTGCTCGGCGATGGCCGGCAGCTTGAGGGTGCGCAGCATGGCGAGTAACGCGGCGTAGCGATCAATCATCGTGTCCCGCCCTCCTGACCAGCTGGTCGTAGATGTCCAGATCGGGGGCCACCGCCGTCAGCGTGGGTACGGCGTTTGGCCCCGGCAGACGGACCAGTTCCCGGACCGCCTCGAGCGTCGGGGGTGCCCCCTGCTCCAGCAGCAGGAGCAGCGCGGCCTCGACCTCCGCCTCGGAGGCGCTCGCCGCCAGGTGGAGCACGCGCACGTATTCGCGGTCGGCCCGTGCGGGCCGACCCGCCGTGAGTGCGTCGTAGGCGCGCCAGAAGGTGACACTGGGGAAGAGGTCGTCGTGATAGCGGTAGTTGGCGAAGGCCCCCGACTTCCGCACCAGCGACCAGATGAGGTGGCGATAGTCGATGCGCTGGTGCCCACGCCCCAGCAACCGCGGCAGGGTGAGCAGCTTGGTCGTGCCGCGGTAGAGTTCGAGGGTCTCGCTCCGCGCGCGGACCAGCACCGTCGCCCCGATGAGGCGAGCGGGCACGGAGTAGGTGTTGCCCAACACCTGGATGGTGCTGAAGCGGCCGACGCGGACCTGGACCTCGCGGCAGGGGGCCAGCGGGGCGCTCGGCAATGGCCGCAGGGCCGCCAGCTCCTCCGCCCACCGGGCCGCGCGCGTGGCGTTGCGCCGTCGGGCCAACTCCTGCAAGACATGCTCATAGGCCGCGCGGTCGCGGAAGTCGCGGCTGCCGCGCACCCGCAGCGCCTGGTCGAGCGCCTCCTTGAAGCGGTGGTGCGCCTGCTCCACGTCGCCGTTCTCGTGGGCGACGCCGAGGTTGTTGACGGTCGGCTCCATGCCGTAGTGGCGCATCACCGCGGCGTAGCGCTCGTGCGCGTGGGCCCGCCCGTCGGCGTCAAGCGGGCGGACGGCCGCGCCGAGGTGGTCGGTGCGGTGCTGCTGCGGCACCCCGCTGAGCGCCCACAGCGCCCCTTCCAGCCCCTCGACCAGCGCCTCGAAGCTCTCGGCGAAGCAGACCCGCACCGCCTCGACGTTCGAGTACACGAAGACGAGATGGAAGAGCAGGTGCGGGAAGGGCACGCCCCCAGGGTCACGGCGAGGTCCGTCATATGGGTGAAGTCGGACTGCGCCGCGACGCCGGGGCGATGGACCTGCGGGGAGATCACCTCCCGCTCCGGGCCGTGCTCGAGCCGCCAGGCGGCGACATGCCGCTGAAACGTGCGGAGCTGGACCGCCTGATAGCGACCGGGGCTGCGTTCCACCAACAGCCCGAAGAGGGTCTTGGCCTGCAGGGCCGGGTCGCGCTCGAGTTGCGCGACGACCCAGGGCCACTCCTCCGTGAAGGGGTTCGCGTGGGTGCGATAGGTGCGGGGTTGCTTCATCTGGCTGGGGACGAGGGCGGCCCGCTCGTACTTCCGGGCCGTCCCGAGGCTCATCCCCGTTGCGGCCGCCGCCTGCTCTTGCGTGCGGCCTTTGCTGCGTTCCTTCGCATACCGGCGTACCTCCGCGTCGCTCTTCATGGCGCCCTCCTCTCGGACGCCATGCTAGCCAGCCCCGCAGCCGCCGCCTCAATGCTCCGTTCTAAGCGCCATCGGTCCGCACTTTACAATGTCGCTGAACACTTTCCCCACCCCGGTGTTTAACAGAATGAAAGGAGAATCGTTCTCCATAAATTTGACACGGCCTGTATCAGGGGCAAACGGCGTTTGCCCCTGATACAGGCCGTGTCAAACAAGGTAGATCTTAGCTTTTTCCTCTAGATCGACGCCTGAAGAGTCAAAACAAGTCAGTCCATCACAAAACAGCACTATTTGACACTTCGCGTTTAGCCTACTATACTGTACGTACAGAAACGATGGCCGCGTCCTGATAGGATCGGAGAGGGCGTGAACACCCAGACTAACGGGAACGACGAGGGCGCGCTGACGATCACCGATGTCTGCGCCCAGCTGAAAATCAAGAAGGGCACCGTCTATCAGCTCATACGTACGGGCGCGCTGCCAGCCTTCCGCCTCGGGCGGACCTATAGGATCGAGCAAGAGGATTTGCAACACTTCAAGGATACTCGCAAGGCTGTCGTGGCCGCTGCGGCGAATGGAGCAACGGCGAGCCAGGGTTAGGCGGCGCGGCACCCTTGCCGGCGGTCTGTCAGGGATCACGCGAAGGACGGACACCATGTCAAATCGCGACGCGATCGTCGCCATCATCAACCGGAAGGGCGGTGCGGGGAAGAGCACCACCACTTTCCAGCTCGCCGGGTCGCTTGTTGAGCTGGGTCAGCGCGTCCTGATCGTCGATCTCGATCCGCAGGCATCGCTGACCCGTCTGGTGCTGGACGAGCCGGTCGGGCAGGGCGAGGGGATCGGCAACTGCCTGCTACTCGACGGACCGCCGGCTGCCTCGCGCATCCGCCCCACTGCCCTCGGCTTCTATCTCCTGCCGGGCGACCGCTCGATAGAGGGCGCTAACATCGCCCTGCTGGACTACCCGGGGCGTTTCCGGCGTCTACGGCGCACCCTGGCCGGGCTCACCGGCTACGACGTCGTGCTGGTCGACACCCCGCCCTCCCTCGACTTCGCCACCGCCAGCGCGATGGTCGCAGCCCGCTGGGCGATCCTGCCAACCGGGACCGTGCAGCAGGATATCGATGCCCTCGTTGACACGCTCGCGCTGCTGGACAACCTCTCGGCCGACGACGAGGACGTCGCACGACGCCTGGCGATCGTCCCGACCGGCACCGAGCGGGACAATGTCGACCGCCAGGTGGTGAAGGCGCTCCATGCGGCGTTCGGCGATTTGGTGATGGAGCCGATCCCGCGCACGGTCGCTGTGAAGCGCTCGATGAACGCCCGCGTGCCGGTCTGCGTCAGCGAGCCGCGCTCGCCCGCCGTCCCCCGCTACCGTGCGCTGGCCGAGCTGGTGGTGCGGGCGGTATCCGGCGGGGTCGTCGGGGAGGTGGTCCGTGCCACAGCCTAAGAAGGCAACGGAGGAGACGGCTGAGGCACAGGCCCGGCGCCAGGGCATGACGGTCATCCGCGCGGCCCAGCCGGGTCCGCCGATGCCGGTCCTGCCCCCGTCCGCCCTCCCAGGGGCGATGCGGGTCCCGATCGAACGGGTCATGCCCGACCCGGACCAGCCGCGGCGCGACTGGGTGACCGACGACATGGAGAGCCGTCTGCGGGAGCTGGCCGGCAGCATCGGCGAGTTCGGCATCCTCCAGCCCCTGATCGTCCGCGAGGGCGACTTGGGCCCGGACGGCGCACAGCGGTTCGTCATCATCGCCGGCGGGCGGCGGCGCGCGGCGGCGGAGCTGGCCGGCCTGACGCACCTGCCGGTCTTCGTGCGGGACGAGGAGGGCGCGCGGGTCCGTATCCTGCAACTGATCGAGAACCTGCAGCGTCAGGACCTGAACCCGATCGACGAGGCCAACGCCTTCCAAGAACTGATGGATCTCGAGCGGCTCAGCCCGGTTCAGCTCGCGGGGCGACTGCACATCTCCGAGCAGACCGTGCGGGACCGTCTCGGTCTGCTGAAGGACGTCGTCCTCGCCGACGCCGTGCGCCGCCGCCAGGTCGCCGCGAGCGTGATCCGGGATCTGCAGAAGCTCCCGAGTGACGTCGTGCGCGACTTCAAGGGGCGCATCGAGCGGGGCGAGCGGGTGCAGGGCAACGACGTGCTCGCGGCGCGCCTCGAACTCGAAGCGGCTGGCCGCGTCAACCCGTTGCGGATGGGCGGGCGGCGTAAGCGAACCGGAGCACAGACGCCGCCCGAGCACCCGTCCGTCCTAGATCAAGCCGAGGCGCCGATCACGGCGGCCCGGCCCATGCCGCCGGACAGGCCACCAGCACCGAAGGCAAACACCGCGGCCCTCGCGCCAGATCGCGACGCGACAGTCGCCGCCGTGCGGCCCGCGCCGACCTCCCCAGAACTGCAGGAGCAGCCGATTCGCCACAGCGCGGCGACGGCGGCGTGGACACGGCACCTGGGCGAGATGTGGTGGCGCTGGCTCCGCGAGCAGGAACCCGCCGTCGTCGAGCAATTGGCGACGGCGATGCGGGAGGGCGGTGAGGCAGGCGAGGCACCGGACTGGTGGGTCACGATCTACCGCGACCTGCGCGACCGCCTCGTGCCGGCCCAGGACTGATGCGACGACCCGTCGGCGGTTAATAGGAGTGAGGGAATGGCGCGGACGGCGAAGCGCGAGGCGGCGGTCGTGCCGACCTTCAACCCGGCGAAGTGGGCCAGCCAGGCCGCCCGTCGGGTCGACATCACCGCCTCGACCAATGCGCTGGTTGACATCCTCGCGTCGCCGGAGAGCTGGGAGAGCATCGACGGGGATGAGGCCGTCCGCCGCGCGCGGCAGCGAGAATTCGCCGCCGCGCTCCGGCGCGCGACGCCGCTGTACGAGCTCACCGCGACCCTGCTTGCCCCCTGGTTGATCGAAGTCTGCGCCCCAGCCCCGGGGGGTGACCCGACGGGACCGGAGGCGGAAGCGATCACGGACAACTTAGTCGCACTGATGGCGCACCTCTTCGACGTACCGGGAGGGCTCGACTACGACCCCTGGTCCGGCCTGATCGACTGGGTCTGGTCCCACCAGCATGCGCTGGCGATCGCCGATCTGAGCCGCGAACTCGGCGGCGCGGTGGTCCGCGAACTCTCGGCCCCGGAGTATCGGAGGCGCCTGCTCGATCGCCTCGCCGGAGGGGCCACCGAGGCCCTGCGCGAGCGTTCCGGGCACCTCCTGCTTACCTACGCCCAGGAACTCGCCAAGAGCGTCGCGGGGACGCTTCAGCTCGACGCGCTGACGGCCGAGCGGCGTGACCTCCTCCTCGGCCGGACGCCGCTCGCCGAACCGGCGGCGCTCCTGCTGGCGAGGCGGCCCACGCAGCTGTCGTCGGACGTCCTCGCCCCCCTCGCCGACGGACACCTCACCGTGATGAGCTCGGCGCACTACCAGGCGCTCCGGGAGGCGCTCTACAAGGGCACCTTCGACCGCGTCGAGGGCAACCCGTGGCCGACGGCACGGCTGGCCCGCGGCGGACTACTGGGTCAGGCGCAGCTGCGCCCGCCCGTCGTGGACGGGCCAGCGGCGCTGCGCGAGGAGCAGGTGGAGGCCTGGGCGCAGCTGATGTGGCGCCAGCGCGGCGAGCTTTCAGACCTCGACGCCGACGCGCTCGACGCCCTGAGCGCGCTCTGGCTCTCCCAGGCGCGCGGCGTCGGCGACCGGGCGGTCGCGGACGTCGACGGCATCCTGATGATGCGCGGTATCAAGCCGCGCAGCCGCGGCAACGGGCGGCGCAGCGGCTTCGAGCCCGAGCAACGCGCCGAGATCGCGCGCGCCCTCAGTCACATTCAGAACATCTGGATCGACATCGCGCAGGCGGAAGCGCCCGCCGAGGACGGGGATAGCCCAAACGGGGCGATCGAGGGGCGCGGCAAGACGAAGCTCACGTTGCAGAGCCGGGCCTTCGTCATCACCGACCGCCTCGGGCTGACCGACGAGAGCGGTGCGATGATCGACATGAACCGCTTCGTCTTCCAGCCCGGCGAGGTCTTCGCGCGCTTCCTGATGGGGCCAGGCAACCAGACCGCGCTGCTGTCGGCGAAGGCGCTCAAGTACGACCCCTACAGGCAGACCTTCGAGAAGCGGCTGGCGCGGTTCCTGAGCTGGCAGTGGCGGGTCACCACGCTCGGCGGGCACGCCCGGCCCTACCGCGTCGCCGAACTCCTCGACGCCGTGGGACAGGAGATCGACGTTCGCCATCCCAACTGGACCCGCGAGCGACTGGAGAAGGCGCTCGACACGCTTCAAGAGGATGGCGTGATCGCGCACTGGCAGTACGACCACTGGGACGAGGCGGCGGTCGAGCGACGAGGCTGGGCCACGCTCTGGCGCGAGAGTACCCTGTTGATCGACCCGCCGGTGGCGGTTATGGACCACTACCGCCAGGCGCGCCAGGCGTTGACGGGACCAGCACCAGACCCGGTCGAGGAACTCCCCGAGTCGCTCGACGAACTCGGTCGACTGATCAAGGACCGCCGCATCAGGCGCGGTCTGAACCAGGCGCAGGCCACGACCGCGCTCAACGTCACCCAGAGCTATATCAGCAAGCTAGAACGCGGGAAGATGCCGGATGTCACCCCGTCCGCAGCCTTCCGACTTCGCCTGCTCGACTGGCTCGCCAGTGCCTGATACCCCCACCGGCGCGGGGATTCTCCCGCCCGTACCGCCGGCGTGCCCGGTCCGGGCGAGGCACAGTCACATCGTACGCCATTCATAACGGGGCATAAGCGGGAGGGTTATCGTCTCCCGACCACGCCGACTTCAAGCTGCCGCTAGCCTAGACCGCAGACCCGTATCGGTCCGCTCGCCCCCCTTTCTGCCCCCGTCGACGCGCACAAGGACGACAGTTCGCTCTCTGGTCGCCGACTTATCACCGCGCTCGCGGGTCGATCGTGACTGGGGAGAGTGCTATCCCGGGCGCACGAAGGAGATTTTGGGCGCGGGAGTGAAGACGCCCGAACTGTCGCCACGCGTGGGTTGTCGTGGAAACGCGGTTCGGCACGCAACACAAGGGCGACGAAGTTATTCATAACCAGGCATATTCGGGCGGGTTATCATCTCCGCTCGAACTTACAGTGCGCTTTATCACGTCCGCAACCCGGATGAACCGGCCCGCTCATCCGCCCCCATCGTCCTCGGCCTCCTCAGGGTCATAGGTCGCTCGGGGGCGGCCCTGCTGGGCACCGGGCACGCGAACTGAGAGTAACCGCAACATCCAGCCAGTCATATCCATTCATACGCGGGAGGGTTATCGGCTCGCGACTTCGTCCGATACATTCATATACAGGAATACACCGGTGGGTTATCGTCGCCGTTATGGCGGGACATCGCCGCCGTTGCCATAGCGGCAAACGGCTCGATATCCTCGGTACAGTAGGGAAACTACCGTAGGCGACGACGAAGGGCGAGTATGACCCGCCATCCTGTCGGGCACACCTGCACGCGGACGACCGCACTATAGAATACGCAGCGTAGGATGGTCGGTTCGTCGTCGAGGGGATCGGCGGCCGGGAAGGGCGGGTAGTCGCCATCGGGGCTAGTCAGCAGGGAAAGGGCATCGTCATGCAGGGCACCCAAGATCGCGCGATGAGCGCGCTCCCGCCGATCCCCGCCAGCAAATACCTGATCGACGACCGCCCGCTCGTCGTGAAGTTGCAACTGGTCCGCCTGATCGGCTTCAAGGCGGCGATCGTCCTGCAGCAGGTGCGCTACTGGCTCGGGGAGGACCGTCGGCCGCAGGTGCGCGACGGGCACCCCTGGGTCTACAACACCTACCCCGACTGGCAGAAACAGTTCCCCTTCTGGCCGGTCTCGACGATCAAGGAAACATTCCTGGAATTGGAGCGGGAGGGACTGCTCCTGTCGGGACATTTTAATGCCCGGAACACCGATCGCACCAAGTGGTACACCATCCCTCCCAACGTGATCCGAGACCTCGACCGCCGCGCCCAGACGGACGCAGTCCCGCAGGCGCGGCGGCGTGGTGCGCGCCGCGAAAATGACGCCCTCCCGGCCCTCCCCGAGAGCAACCTGCTAATCGACCGCGACACGCTGATTATCCTGCCCCGCCTCGCGGCGCGGATCGGACTCAACGAGGCGATCGTCCTCCAGCAGGTCTTCTACTGGCTCGGCGGCGACCGCAAGCCGCATGTGCGCGACGGGCGGCGCTGGGTCTACAACACGTATGAGGGGTGGCGGGAGCAGTTCCCCTTCTTGTCGGAGCGCACGATCCGGCGGACGATCCGCGAGCTAGAGCAGACCGGGCTGCTGGAGTCCGCCTTCTTCACCGATCACCCGGAGCATCGCCACCTGGATCACACCAAGTGGTACACCATCGATTTTGACCAGCTTGCCGTGCTCCAATCCGCCGATCCGATCGCCGCGTGCGTCCCGCCCCAGGGCACGGGGTCGGTTCCCCCGGAAGCGGTTAAAAGGCACCATTCGACCGCCACCATCACCGCCACTGGAAACGGCCAGGAATCGACGATCGGGAGGGCCGGAACTAACCCCACGAAACGGCCAGAAGGTGATATTGGGAGCGGCCATGACGCGACAGTGAACATGGTCTCGAATGGCCAATGGAAGCGGCCAGAAGCTCCGACTGGAGCGGCGATCCGTGGCCGGGTGAGCCGGCCAGAATCCAACATTGAACCGGCCAAAATCCGCCATTCTTCTTCTACAGAGATTAGTTCAGAGATCCCAGCACAAAGAACACAGCAACAACAACAGGTCATTGGAACAGGTGAAGCAGAGCCAGGGAAGGGAAATGTTGTTGTTACTGTCTATCCCGAAGCTGCTTTGGTCGCAAGTCTCGTCGAGCGCCGCGTCACCCAGGCCGCCGCGCGCAAATTGGTGAAGACCCATCCTCCGGCGATGATCGCGAACCAGATCGAGGTCTTCGACTGGCTGCGCGAGGTCGATCCGGAAGACGAGCGGTACAGCGCCGGGCGCCTCCGTAGGATGATCGAGGAGGATTGGACGCCACCGCCAGGCTTCGTGTCCGCGGCGATGCGCGAGCAACGCGCACGGGAGACCGCCGAGGTGGGGCGGCTTGCGCGGGAAGAGCGCGCTCGCTGGGTCGCCGAGCACGAGGCTCAGCGCGTCCGTGGGGAGGACGAACGGCGGGGCAGGCTCGCACGAATCGGCGTCACTGACGAGGACCAGCTGGTATGGCGACGAGTACTCGAGCTTCCGCGTCCACTGGCATCGCCCCTGGCGGAACTCCTGCGCCGCGCGCTCTTTTACGCGCCGCGCGACGGCAATCCGGCCCTCATCATCGTGCGCGACGAGGCGGACCTAGCCCTGATACAGGCCGAGCACCACGCCAGGGGACGGGCGGAGGTCGATCGCCGCGTCGCCCGGCAATGCCACCGGTCCTTCGCGGACGTGCGATACGCGCATTACGCCATGATCGCGACGCTGCTGCACGACGGCACCGACGAGGCGTCCGTGTCGACGATGCCGTCTATCTCGATGGGGACCCGGCAAAACGCCAAATAACCCATTGTGCTAGATCGGCGCGGTCGCCAAGCGAGGTTCTCCCGGGTAGGATGGTGTTGCTGAGACAGCCACCTATATCCAGGAGAAGGGGCCATGATAGCGGACTTCGCCGACCGCTGCACTTACGTCTACGTCCTGACCGATGAGGCCTACCGGGAGGTCGCCGCGCCGTATTACCGGCGGCCAGGTCCGACGGCGGTCTTCACGGACAGCGAAGTGGTGACGCGCACGCTCGCGGCGGAGTTGCTGGGCATCGCGGCGGAGACGCGCTTCTTGGCCTATATCCGGCGCAACCATCGGGCGTTGTTCCCGCTGCTGCCGGAGCGCTCGCGCTACAATCGTCGCCGTCGGCAACTCATCGAGGTCACCAACCGTTGTCCTGGCTCATTATTCATCCAGGGCCGCCACCGGGGGGCCTCCGGTACTGGCGAAGCCTGGTGAGGGGGTAGACTTCTGCGTGGAAGCAGATTGGCTCCATCGCCGCCG
>JAABUM010001166.1_pt1 | contig 40589 bp, 40 predicted proteins | sample 5559161 | NCBI WGS metagenome assembly JAABUM01 (sample SAMN10711868, study PRJNA513369) | rock metagenome | isolation source: Antarctica rocks | place: Antarctica: Victoria Land, Siegfried Peak nord
CCTCCGTGAACGACGTCGCCACGCTGCTGGCGGTGGCTGCCCTATGGGGGGCGTCGTTCCTGTTCATTCGGGTCGCGGTGCCCGACCTGCGGCCGGTCCCGCTCATCGCGGCCCGGGTCCTGCTCGCCGGTGTGGTGCTGCTCGTGGCCGTGACTGTGCTGCGGCGGCCGCCGGCCTGGCGACGGGACGGAGCGGCCTACCTGCTGCTAGGCGGTGTGTCCGCGGCGGCCCCGTTCACCCTCATCGCCGCCGCCGAGCTACGCCTGACTGCCTCGCTCGCCGCAGTCCTGAACGCCACCACCCCACTGTTCGCCCTGCTGCTGGCCGCCGTCCGCCGCCGCGAGCCGCTGGCCGGCCACCGGCTCACCGGCGTCCTGCTCGGGGTCGCCGGGGTTGCCGTGCTGGTCGGTCTCGGCCCGCTGCACCTGACCGGAGCGGTACTTGCCGCCGTCGCAGCGAGCCTGCTCGCAGCCCTGCTGTACGCCATCGGCGGCGTCTACGCCCAGACCCGCTTCGTCGGCACCCCACCGACCACCGTCGCCACCGGCCAGCAACTCGGCGCAGCCGCCCTACTACTGATCCCCGCCCTGCTGCTACGACCGGCACACCCACCCGACCGGCACGTCAGCGCCGCCGTCCTAGCCCTGGCCCTAGGCTGCACCGCCCTGGGCTTCGCGCTGTTCTACCGGCTCGTCGCCCGACTCGGCCCCACCGCCGCTCTGTCCGTCACCTTCCTCGTCCCGGTCTTCGGACTCACCTGGGGCGCCCTGTTCCTGCACGAGAGCATCAGCCCCGGCACCGGCGGAGGGCTGCTCATCATCTTGGCCAGCGTCGCGCTCGTCACCGACATCGCGCCCACAGCAAGACCAAGAGCGGTGCCGCAAGTCGATCGGTGAGAGGAGTGACGCGACGGCGCAGTCACGCCTCCAGGCCGATCAGGAAGCCGGTGGCGAACACCTCAGGCATCACCTGGAACTCGGGGGTTTCCGGGTACAGCGCCGGCACCGGGTTGGACAAGGCACTGTGAACACCAGCCTGTGCTCGAGGCCGGTTGCGGGTTGGGATTCACGATTGGGTTGCTGTCGGGCTGGTGAGGTCCAGCGTGTAGCTCTGGCCGACGAGCTGGGCCCCGAAGCTGACGTGCGGCTGCTCCTGGACGAGGCGGAACCCGGCGGCGAGGTAGAGCCGGCGGGCACTGACAAGCGGGTCGTTGGTCCACAGCACCAGCTCGCGGTACCCGCTGTCGCGGGCGAAGCGCACGCACTGCTCCACCAGCCGCCGGCCCACGCTCCGACCCCTGGCTTGCGGGTCGACCAGCAGGATGCGTAACTGCGCCACCTCATCCGACGTCCGGACGCAGAACACGCACCCGACCCGCCGGCCGTGGAGCTCGGCGAGCCACGCCGCGTCCTTGCCCGGCGAGTTGCTGCTCGCGTAGTCCGCGACGATGCGGGCCACCAAGGCCTCGAAGCTGGTGTCCCAGCCGAACTCGGCGGCATACAGCTCGCCGTGGGCCATCACCACCCAACCAAGGTCGCCGGGCTCCCCCAACGCCCGGATCATTACCGCTACCTGCTGCTGCTGGTCCACGCCGGCTCCTCACCCCGGTCAGCCCCCGACTGACACGATCGTTTCAGTGACGAGACTAGCGGCATGGACCCCGCGGCCGTCGCCCCCTCCAGTCGGCGGGAGGAGTTGCTCGAGCGGGCCTACCGCTACGTCCTGCAGCACGGCCTGGCCGGAATGTCGCTGCGGCCGCTCGCGCAGGCCATCGGTTCGAGCCCGCGAGTGCTGCTGTTCCTGTTCGGCTCCAAAGACGGTCTGGTCCAAGCCCTGCTCGCACGGGCCCGCCAGGAGGAGCAGGCTCTACTCGACGCCCTCCGCGTGCAGATCGCTACCGGCTCCGGGAGTCACGCGGCGCTGGCCCAAGGCGCCGCACGGGTGTGGCAGTGGCTGTCCGCGCCCGAGCACCGCGAGCTGCTCCGGCTCTGGGTGGAGGGCTACGCGCGGTCCCTGCTCGCCAGCGACGGGCCCTGGGCCGGGTTCGCCGAACACACCGTGCACGACTGGCTGGCGGTGCTCGCTGAGCTGCAACCGCCGCACCAGCGGCACAGCGCAGCCGGCGCAGCCCACCGCACCCTGCTCCTGGCCGTCCTGCGCGGGGCGCTGCTGGACCTGCTGGCAACCGGAGACCTCGCCCGGACCACCGCCGCCGTCCACAAGCAGCTAGACGCGCTGTGACCACCCGGCTCGGCCTGCACCACAACCCAGGGATTACGGAACGGCTTCGTGACGCGGGCCGCCGCTACGTGACGTCGACGCGCCATACCCGCCGCCGCCGCCGCGGCGTCAGCCCTTGCGCATCGCCACGCGAGGCCACCGGTCCAGTCCCTGCTCCGCTTCCCGCTTCCGGATCGCACGTAGGCCCTTGGTCCACTCGTGGTCCTCAAGGATGCGGAAGCCACACCTGCAGTAGTAGGGCGCGTTCCACGGCACCTGCTCGAACGTCGTCAAAGTCAGAGCGGCCATGCGGTTGACTGAGGCGTGCACGGCAGCGTGCTCCAGAAGAGCGCGCCCAATCCCCCGGCGGGCGTGATCAGGGTGTACCGACACCTGCTCGACGTGCAGGCTGCCGTCCACCGGGTCCGCGACGAGATAGCCCGCTAGCTGGTCGTCTGGGCCAACTGCTACCCAGGCAAACCCGGCTCGCCGGCAGCGGTCGAGGACGCTGACAGGGAGAGGTGTGTCCGCGGCGATCTCCGGCATCCCGACATCTGCGAAGCACAGACCCGCGGCGCTCTCGATCTCCCGCAACGCCAACAGCTCCTCCTGCCGAACAGGCCGGATGCGAGGGGGCGTGAGCAGAGTCTGCGGCTGGTCCACGGTTCGCATCCTGCAGCACGGCGACGCCGTGACATGCCCCTCTCTACGCAAGGGCCGGCTCGCACGGGGAGGAACACCGGTACCGGCCGGAACGTCCGCAACTGCCGATGAGCGGACGTGGGAGAAGTGATCTTTGCCCGTCCTCCAAAGCAAAGTTCGCCGACATGACAGAACGGCTTCAACGGTGAGAGGTGGCGGCGGCTGACTGCGCCGAGTGAAGTACTACGGTCGCCCGCCACGAGGCCACGCGTCTACGGCCTCCTCAGGTCGATGCCGTTGTAGCCACTTGCGTGCGGCCTCGTTGCCAAAGCCATGTGACAGGAGAACGTCGAGGGCGGCCGCTCGAACGGTCTGCGCTTGGTCCGAGCGGTCGAGGTGGGCTCTCATTCGTGCGACCACGTCGGTTTGGTCGATGTCGTAGCGGCCGTGGACCTTCTGCGCGAAGAGCGGGAGGAGTTTGTAGTAGCGGCGTTCACTGATTCCGACCTGCGTCCAGGGGTAACGGTCCGGGGCTTCGGCCTTCCGGTATTCCATTACTGCGATGCTCGCCTTGCGGCGGACGTACCGACGGGTTGCCTCCGCACCTTGAGCCGGATCGAATCCGGGTCGGATCAGTTGCTCGAGCAGTGTCGCGGCCGCAAACGTCGGGTTCGGAGCTCGGGTCACACGCTGGATGCGCTCGACCTGCCGCGGGTACGCCATTGCGATGGCGTTCGCCAGGGCCGGTTCGTCGCCACTGATGTAGCCGTGCCAGTAGCCCTTCAAGACCACCTGGCACGCGATCTCGTGGGGAGTCGAGACGCGGTCCAGCGTGATCGTTGGTAGGCCGTGGCCGTGGATGGCTTTTGCGAGCATGCTCCACGGCCGATCGTTGGGACGCCGAACTCCGTCGGTCCAGATGCGCGCAACAAATGCCCAGTCTGCCGGTTGCCGTGTCATCGGAACCGCGATCAGGATGGGTTCGACTGCCGCGAGAAGTGCCATATCACCTCCGGTCATCGTCTTGTCCAGCAGCAGCTCGATGAGCCGGCCTTCGTCCTCGGTCTCATTCGTAACCCAAATGAGGCGGCGAGAAATCTGGATCCACCACCCGGCAACAGAGACTGCAAGGATCGGGAGGATGAAGCGCACCGCAGGGTCCATGAGGCGGCGCATGAGCTCGATTCGCTCCTTCGGGTCCACCCCGCCGAGCCAGCGGAGGACGTGGTCCCGTGACAGGCCACCGCCTCGCGAGACCTCGGCAAGAAGCTGACCTGCGATACACAGCCCTTCAGCCGTGGGTGCAGCTCTCGGGACGGGGGCGGCCAGAGGCGAGACCTGCAGGAGAGTCGCCATCTGGCCGTTTACTGGGTCGGGGATTGCCCATACTCCCGCCACAGGTTCCATCGAGCCGACGTTCATGTCTGGGACGTCGACGAAGGGCAACCCGTTGGGCTCGAAGGCGGATGTCGTTCGACGCACAGGATGGAAGCTGCGACCGGATAGCACCTCCAGTTCTTGGCCGGTCTGGAGAAGCAGGTTTCTCAACACCCCGAGGTCAGGGGAGCCCCCTATGAGCCGAGCAGCATCATCAACGAGCTCCTCGGACCAATGTCCCATCCGGGCAGTATACGAGGGTATGGAGAACCTTCCCGAGACTTGGGTGACGCGGCTTTCGGGCCTTGTCGTTCCAGGCACGGATGTGTACGAGGGCTACCTTCCAGTTCACCCAAGGCCCCCGGCCTGCCCACCTGGGTTCTGGCGCGATGCCAAGCGACTGTCGGAGGATCGAGAACTATTGCCGACACCTTCCGAGGCCACCCCGCCGCCGCCGCAGGAGCGATCCGCAGACGAAAATGCGATCGAGCGATTGGCGATCGTGAAGAGGGGCCAGCTTCTTGGGTTCGGTGCCCTGGTGCTGATGCTGATTGCCATCGTGACGCTCGCTGCGATCGGACAACCCTGGGTGGCCGGCACCGTGGCCACGGCTGGCTTGGCAGTCGTCGTAGCGATCTTCGTTACCGGTCAATGCCAACCTCCGGCGAACTGAACGCCATGAGGGACAGGGCTTCGCGAGGCACACGCACATCTGCCGCTGACGGCTCGATCTGCGGTCGGTCCTAAGGGACCAGAGGCGATCGTTCTGCCCTGGGCACGCCTGTCTCGCAAACGGTCCTATTCGAGACTCCGGATGTTCCGGCGGTGGCGGGAACCAGCGAGCGCCGTACTTCCGCTGTCGACCGCCCAGGTCAGGGGCTCGCAAGCTTGTTTATGCGGTTGGATCGTCATCATAGGGCGACTTGCTGCCGGAGCCGCCTCAGAGCGTCGATGAGGGCGCGCCGGATCGTGTCCCAGTCGGCCTGCCAATCATTGCTGACCTGCGGCAGCCCAAGCGCGCGTCGCCCGGCCTGGGCGCGCCGGTACCCATCGGTGCCGCTGTGCTGCTGCCCGGCGCGGATGTTGACCGCATGCCGCAGGCTTTCCACGGCCAAGCAGGCCGCCGACTGGCGCTCAGGATCTGCTAGCAGCTCGCGGAGCCGGTGGCCGAGCTGGTTGAGGGTGCCGCTGACCTTCGGGTCAGTGCACTGCGGGTCCAGGCTGGCGAGGATGTCGGCGAAGGCGCTGCAGGCACGCTCGAGCTCAGCAGCACTGCCAACTGCTTGCACAAGTACGCCGGCGTCCATGGTTCGGCGGACCTGGACGAGCCGAAAGCCTGTACGGATCCTCCACTCGGCGTCGAGGTGGTCCAAGGCGTCAAGCAGCGCCAGGGGCTCGGGCGGCGGCCCGGGCGGCGGCGGCGTCTCGGGGAGACCGACCAGGTGAGTGTCGAGGCGCTGCAGGTAGTCCTCGGCGGTCGTAACACCGACGAACAGCCCAAGCCGGGGCCGGGTCAGGTCCCACAGCCACTGCCCGTCGGCGTCACTGTGGCCGAGCCAGGTGGCTGGCTCGGCCTGAAGCAGGACCCGTAACTGCGCCGGCATGACTCCCGACCCGGTTCGCCTCTGCATCTGGGCGGTGAGCATCTCGCCGTTAACCTGCAGCGGTGTGACCACCTACGGTGTGGTCACATGAGCGGCTGCTTGCTCGGCGACGATCGACAGCGCGCCGAGAAAGGCCGGGAGCAGGACCTGGTCGTCGACCTGGGCCAGGCCGTGCACGGTCAGCCCAACCCGGTCGCCGTCCTGGGGTATCCCTCCCCACGACAGACCAGTCACCGGCCGGTAATGCAGTAGCCATTGGGGAAGCCGGGCCACCATGATGTCGGCGTCCAAGCCACACTGTGCCGCCTGCAGCCGGACCCATTGCCATACCGGCCAGTTTCCCGAGCCCGAGCCGTGGTGCACGATCCGCAGCAGAGCCCGGTCGCCGTCCTCGAGGGGATCGGTCAGGCCCACGGACGGCAGCGTACCGTCATCAGACGGGAATGCCTGCGTTATCCCGGGTGATCCGGCTCGTTAGTGGACGGTAACCGTTCCTGTCATCGCGGGCATCTCAGCGTGGTACAGGCACAGCACGGGATACCTGCCGGCCCGAGGCAAGCCCGGGAAGGTGGCCCGGCCCTCCGGCGGGATGTTGCCTGAATCGTAGGACCAACCCGAGTGCGGCGCCGCCGTCCAGGTGTGGGCGACGCTGTCATTATTGACGATGACGACTCCCTGCCCCCTTGCCACGACCGGGTTCTGGGGCAGGAACGCATAGTTCCGGATCTTCACGACGAGCGGGGCCAGCGCCACCGCCTTAGGGGTCGCAGCCAACACCGTCGGTGCTGCCGCATGGGTCGCTGACGCCGTGGGTCGGGCGACAGACGGCGAGGACGTCCCCACCGCGTCCGGCAGCGCAACGGACGACGGGGGCGGTTGGGCGGCGGCCTTCGACGGGGAGCCACCGCCGCCGCAACCCGCCAGAAGGAACGCGCACGCCGTCAGCACGCCAAGAGATGCCCAGGGTCCGGTCATCCGCGGCCACCAACCGGTACGGCGTACAAGACGACGTTGTCGTTGTAGTGAGCGGTGCGCCGGTCGAACCGGCCTCCGCAGGTGATCAGCACGAGCCGTTCTCCCAAGGACTGGTCGAACACCGACGGGGGGAGTGAGGACTTGGCGTAGGACCGGCGGCCGGCGACCGCGAACACGACGGTCCGGCCCGATGCCGCCCACAGCTGGACCGTGTCACCTACCTTGAGCTCCCGAAGACGGGCGAACACCCCGATGCCGTAGCGGGCGCTGTCGACATGACCGTCGACCACGATGCTGCCCGAGGCGTCACCGGGCGCCGCACCAGAGCTCCACCAGCCCAGGACCGATGGGTCATCGGGGACCGCCAGCCCACCAGCTGGTCCCACCCCGACCGGGACTACCCGAGCAGACAGCCCGAGCCGCGGCATCCGCAGCATCACCGGCCGGGCTGCTGCACGAGCCAACTGTCCCCCTGACCTGGCAAAGGCAACCGGGTAGCCAGAGACCTCGGCACCAGGCAGCAGGGTCGCCGCTCGTGGCGAAGGGACGAGGCCGACCGCGAGAAGACCTACGGCAGGCCGGGACCTCGGCATCAGCTAGCTGCGACGACGAGGCAGCAGCCGCCAGCCGGCGGCGCCGGCGACCGCTCCGCCTGCAAGCATCAAAAGGACAGGCAGCGCGCTGGTCGAGCCCTGCGCCTGTCCGCCATTGCCGGCCGCCACCCCCGTCGGGGTGCTAACCAGCGCAGGGGTGCTCACCAGCTGGCCACGCACGGCTCCGGCCGGGAAGGCCTTAGTGTGTGCGTTGAAGTAGTAGCCGGCGGGATTGCTCGAAATGTCCGACAACAGCGCCGGGGACACCGCGGTGCAGGCCTTACCAGCACCAATCTTGGTGGGGTCAAGCGGGACGACGACCGGCCCGTTAACGACTGCCGCGCCCTTATGGATGTGCATCGCAACCGCCTGCAAGGACGTAGCGGTCACGGTGTAGCAGAGCTGGTGGGAGGAGGTGTCGAAGGTGAACAACGCGATTGCTGTTGCCTTGGGGTCCCCGACCTTGCCGACCTCGTTCGAGCCTTTGGCGGTAGCGGTAGCGCTGGCCCCCGTCGTTGCTGCAAGGGCGGCAGCCGCCGGCGCGATCGCCAAGCCCACCGCCAGAACCGGTGTGGCCAACAGCAGCGCGGTGCGTCGTTCCATCGTTCCTCCTCAGGCGACAGAGCGTGGGCCACGCTACCGGGGTCGCCCCGTGATCGAAGGCTGCATCGCCTACCGATGCTGGTCAACTTGAGACCCAGGTGACCGTTGCGGAGATGCTCACCACCACGCCGACGACCCCTAAGTGCCGTCAGCCAAGATCATCACCGACGGTGCTGGGCCTCGCTCCGGAAGCCGCAGAGGACCTCGGCCCCCGCCGCAGGCGCGGCCCCACGTCCCAGAACCTAGCCGCAAGTACGAAGAAGTGGGGCAGATATGACATAAGGTCAATTATCGGCGGGTCGTTTCAGGCTGGGGGAGGGGTTGAGCGGCGCCGTTTCTGGGGCCGTCCCGGCGGCTGGTCAGCTGCCGGGACGTAGCCGCCAGGCCAGCCAGCGGCGTTCCAGCTCGGCGAGTTCGCTGCGGCTGGCGCCGAGCAGCAGACCGCTGGGCACCAGCGCAGCCACGAGCAGCAGGGCCAGCACCGGGCTGGGACTGCTGACGTACAGCACGCCCAGCATGGCCCCCTTTGACGCCAGCCACCAGCCATACCGGCGCGCTCGCGCCCCGGTACAGCCCAGCGCCAGCACCTGCGCGTTCGCCAACGCCCGCACCAGCCGTGGTAACTCCCGCACCAGCTGCACGGCGAGCGCGTTCAACGCCGCCTGCTGCCGGTCCGAGCCCCACGGACCCGGGGTCGTCGCCGCTGGCACCCGTTGAGTGTGCACCTCGCCCGGCGCGCTGTCAGGCCCTGCGCACCGGCTCGTGCACCACCTCAGGAGCGGGCTGGCGGCTGCCAGGCAGCTCGAGCACTCCAGGACCGGGTCCTGGATCAGCTCACGGCCCTTGTGTGGCCTGTCCACCGCCAACGCTCCGCACACGGCGTTGCGGGCCTCGGGCAACCCGAACAGGTGCACCCGGCCATCAGCACCACGTCGGGGAACGGGAACTGTCGGCGTCGGCGGGTCCGACGGTGCCGATGGTGCGCGTTCACTGTCGACCGGCCGGAGCCGGTGGGGGGTCACCCACTCGCCGGCACCGGGGCTCACCTACCTGCACCTCCTCCCGTCCTGATCACGCCCGGCCTCCTGTGGTCGCCGGGGATGGGTCCCGCGCCGCTTCCCGCACTCCGCGCGTGGACTCCCCACCGCTCCCCCTGTGGCCACGCTCAGCGGTGCTGAAACTCTGCCACCGGCACCGGTCCACCCGCAGGCAGCAAACCATCAACCACCCCTGAGCAGTCGAGCGCTCCGTGCACGCTCGTTGCTGGCCGCCAGGCCCTCGCCGGTCCGCGGTGCCCGCGCGGCACGTGGTTGGTTGGCGCGGCCCGATCATCGGCCAGAGCTGGGTCTGCCTGGTGCCGCGCTGGGGACGCAGCGGTCAAGGGCCTGGCCGGTACCGGCCGTGCCCTGCAGCTGCGCTACACACAGCGAAAGCCTGGATCCCCGACAAGTCGGGCGTTTTGAACATCGGTTGGCGTGGCAAGTCGGGAAAGCCAGACAGCCTGTGTGCGGCGTGTCACAGTGCGCTTCTTGTCCACTGTGTTCACAGTTCTGCTGGAGGGTTACATGGCATCAAGAGCACTGCTTTCACGTTCTACCCGGACCGCGGCGTGGGTCGTTCTGCCGACGGTGGGCTCGGTGGTGCTGGCTGGGCTGCTGGCCAGCGGTCCTGCCAACGCCGATGTCACCTCGGTGGGTGGCGGGGCTTACGGGGAGAGCGTGGCGGCGAAGCTGCTGGCCGGGAACGTGCCGGTCAGCTCCGGGCCGATGCCCCAGGTGACGCTTCCGGCCGGTGGCGGCGGACCTTTCACGAACAAGTTGGCGTCGGCGACGGTGCCGATGCTGTTGTCGGCCGGGGTGCTGACGGTGTCGACCTCAAGCAGCCGGCTGGGCTCCCACACCAGTACCGCGAACAGCTCGGCCAGCACCGCGAACGTCAAGCTCGGCAGCGGCCAGTTGACCGCGTCGGTGATCAAGAGCAGCTGCACCGCCTCCGGACCGGGTTCGACCGGCAGCACCACCATCTTGGGCACGAACCTGCCTGGGCTGTCGGTGAACCCGGCCCCGAACACGACCATCGCCGTACCGGGGCTGGGATCGGTGACCTTCAACGAGCAGATCCGGTCGAACTCCCCCGGCCGCAGCACCTCGATCACGGTCAACGCCATCCACGTGCACCTCGCGAATATGATCGCCGCCGGCGACATCATCATCTCGCACTCGCGCTGTGTGGCCACCGGCCCGGACGTGCTCCTTACCGCAACCCCAGCCCCGACGCCGACGCCGACGATCAAGCCGACCGCGCCGCCGAGTCAGCCGGGTAGCGGCCCTAGTGCGACGGGCACGCCACCGGCGGCCGGACCGGCGACGGCACAGCGTGGGGCGGCCAGCTTCACCGGATGAGTTCTCCCCCGACCCCCGACCAACCGGGTGGCCGGACCCCGACCGCAGGGACCAGCTCACGTATCAGCTGGCCCCTGCGGCTGGGCATCGTCGTAGCTGGCGGCCTGCTAGCCACCGGCGGTTCGGTCCTGGTCCTGACCTCCGCACCCGCTGACAGCAACCACGTCGTCACCAGCCCGCCCGAGCAGGCGTCGCCGCCCGGTACGACGGCACCCGCCGCTGCGCCTGCGTTCTCGGCGTATGCAGCCGTCGCGCGCTCGAGTTCGTTGAGCGTCGCCGACGGCCCGGACGGCCCGCCCACTGCACGTCTGAGCAATCCCTTGCCTTCCGGCGCACCCCTGACACTGCTGGTGCAGAGCCGCCTTCCAGGCTGGGTACAGGTCCTGCTGCCCACCCGCCCGAACGGCAGCACCGGCTGGGTCCGGGACAGCGACGTGGCCATAAGCGGCCTGCGCTACGCCTTGGACATCGACCAACGGCGCCACCAACTCACCCTGCTACGCGACGGTCAAAGCGTGCGAGTCTTCCCCGCCGCCACCGGCACCGGCCAAACCCCAACCCCAGACGGGCTGTTCTTTCTCAAAGAACTGCTCCAGCCCACCAACAGCGGCTACGGCCCCTACGCCTACGGGCTGTCCGGGCACTCCGCAGTGCTCACCAGCTTCGCTGGCGGCGACGGAGAGATAGGGCTGCACGGCACCAGCGACAGCAACAGCATCGGACGCAGCATCAGCCACGGCTGCATCCGTCTCCGCAACCCCGACATCAGCTACCTCGCACAACTCCTCCCCCTCGGCACCCCCGTCAGCATCCACAACTGAGCTGAGTTTCCCCCTGAAGTGGAGGCTTCTTCATGGCGGACGTCACCAAGACGGGCCGCTCCACACCAGTCGCCTAGCCTCATGTCCTAGCCCGTTCACCTCAGTGGGAGGCTCTTGCCGGGTGCCACCTCTCACGCCCGTGCAGGACCGGATGCCAAGGAGCACGATAACCGTCCTGGAAGTCCTGATCGCCTTCTTCCTGCCGCCGGTGTCGGTCGCGATGAAGAAGGGACTGAGCAGCAAGGTCCTGATCGCGCTGCTGCTCCAGTTGTGCGGACACATCCCCGGCGTCATCTACGGCATCTACGTCGTCACCCAGGAGTAGGCACCCGCCGCTGCCGACCACCATCGAGAGGTCCGCGCCCCTGCCCTTGCTCGCCTGCGCCGCGAGCGAAGGCCTTCTGGGTCAAGCAGGCTGAGGTGGCGATGGGGTGTGACAGGTAGCTGGTCGGGTGACCGCGGGTCATGTTCCTGTCCATGCGACTTCCTCGTTAGCTCAAGGGCGGCGCCTCGCTGACCCACTACAGCGCCGCCAAGGCCGGCGTGCTCGGGTTGACCAAGTCGCTGGCCCTCGAGGTCAGCGCGTCGGGCGTGCTGGTCAACGCCATCGCGCCGGGGCCGGTCGAGACCCCGCTGATAGACGGCATCTCGGAGGACTGGAAGTCGACCAAGCGTCGGGAGCTGCCGCTCGGGCGCTTCGGCCGCCCCGAGGAGGTCGCGCCGACGGCGGTGCTGCTCGCGAGCTCGCCCGGAGGGGACCTGTACGTCGGACAGACGCTCGGGCCCAACTCCGGCGACGTGATGCCGTAGGAGGCGCAGGTGTGCGGAGCGTGCGGACGCGCGCGAGCGGTCGACGAGTGGTCGCCCAGGCTCGACTCGCGCCGGGCCTGGTGGGAGGGCGCCCAGGTGGTCGACGGCCTGCTGTCCCGTGCCGGCTGCGCGGCACGGGTGACCGCGACGCCGAGCGGCTGGTTGGTCCGCTCCGCCACCGGGCGCGCGTCCCTGGCCGAGACGCTGAGCGCCCTGTGGGCGGTTGTCGGACCGCTGCCCGGCGGTGCTCCTTTGCCGGTCGAGCCGGCTGCCGGTACGGTCGCCGCCGCGGTGTGCTCCTCCTACCGACGGCACTTCGGGCAGACCCGGACGGGAGGGACGGCGTGACCGTCACCATCAACGCAGATAGGGTCGGCTACACCCGAGTGAGCAGCCTGGACCAGAACCTCGACCGGCAACTCGAAGGCATCGCACTCGACAAGGCGTTCGCCCACAACGCCTCCGGCAAGAACGCCACCCGCCCGCAGCTCGAGGCGCTACTCGGGTTCGTCCGCGAGGGCGACACCGTGATCGTGCACTCCATGGACCGCCTCGCCCGCAACCTCGACGACCTGCGCCATCGTCCGGACCCTCACCGCCCGCGTCGTGCGGCTCGAGTTCGTCACCGAACAGCTCACCTTCACCGGCGAGGACTCCCCGATTGCCAACCTGCTGCTCTCGGTCATGGGCGCGTTCGCCGAGTTCGAACGCGCGCTGATCCGCGAACGCCAACGCGAAGGCATCGCACTCGCCAAGCAACGTGGCGCCTACCGCGGCCGCCGAAAGGCACTCACCACCGAACAGATCGACTAGCTCACCCGCCGCGCCGCAGCTGGGGAACCGAAGTCAGCGCTGGCCCGGGAGTTCAACATCAGCCGCGAGACGGTGTACGAGTACCTCCGCGCCAGGCCTACTGACGCCACCCGGCTCGCTCTGCCAGCGTCGCGGTGTCACCGGCGGGACTGATTGCACATTGCGGTTGGTGACAGCAACGTTACCAACACCCCTAGTCACACCGGCGTAGAACGGCGAAGACCCCTAGCGACATGCCGACCACGACCACGGCCACTCGAGCACCCCGGCAACACTTTGGATCATCACCTGCACCGGCCCGCGCCGCACCAGGCACCCCAACGATCTAGCCCGGCCGGGTTGCCGTGCTCAATGCAGCCGCGGCGGTTCTGTACGGCGGGATTCGCGGCCCCCGGCTCGGGGGCCATGGTGGCGGGGGCGTCGGTCACCTCGGTTCGTTTCTGGTCCACGCGGCGATCTGGCACATCGTCGGGCAAGCTGCGCCCTCGTGTTCCGGCGCTTCCCCGCCATCGCCACCCTTGGCCGCAGCACGCCTCCCGCGACCTTGCAGTCCCCCTGCCAGCTCGTGCCGATTGAAGGGTCGTGATCACGAACCCAGACCAAGTCGCTGACTGGGACGGTGGCCCTGGGCCGCAACTTTGGCCCCTGCGGAGCGCCCCGCCTGGGTGCTGCCCAACGGTTATAGGGGGATGGCGGCTTGGCCGTTGGAGGTTTCCCCGTGCACAGTGGCGGCGGCCCAGCGCAGCAGATCGGGGAGGGCTGCCCGCCAGGCAGGTGGGGTGTGCCGGCCACCGATGACGGTGAGGAAGCGCAGATCCTCCTTGCGGCCGATGGCGGTTGCGAAGGTGATGGCCTCGTGGTAGTCGGTGGCGTTCGCTGTACCAGACATGATCCAGAAGTCTGGTAGTGGTTCTCGTGCCGGGAAGCTCGCCAGCAGCTTGGTGGGGTCATCGGCGGCCGGGACCGGCCGGCTGCCGTAGAGCCGCTGGCGCAGCGACCGGGTCAGGTCCGGGTGGAAGTAACCGTCCATGATCGCGGCCGCCCCGAACTTGTGTGGGTAGTGCAGGGCCAGGCGGGCGGCGCAGTACCCACCGGAGGACAGCCCACCCACGGCCCAGTGCGGGCCGGGCGGATCGATGCGCAGCCGGCCGGTCAACCCCGCCGGAACATCACGGGCCAGGTAGGTGTCCAGCTGCGGAGCGCCGGGGGCGTTCAAGCACTGCTGATGGTGGAACCCACCGTTGACGTCGGGCATGACGATCACTGTCGGGTCGGTGGTGGCGTGCGCGGCCTGCTGATTGAGCACCGCGGTCAGGTCCAGGGTCAACCAGCTGCGTGGCCCACCTGGGTCACCGTGCAGCAGCTCCAGCACCGGGAAGCGGACGGCGGCGAAGCGCGGGTCGTCGTACTGCGCGGGCAGCCACACCAACGCCGTGCCCGCCACCACCCCGCTGGCGGTGCCAGGGATCGGCACCGAGATCAGACGGCCCGGACCGCTGGGGCCGGCGTGGTGTGACTGCCGGTGCGCGCCGGTCTCGGGATGCCGGACCGGGATCAGGGCCGGTCTGGCGCCCGCGCCGTTGTCAGCTGCCAGGTCCGAGCCCAACGCCGACCAGGACTGGTAGTAGTCGTAGTAGTTGTTGACCAAACTGATCCCCAGCGCGCTCGAGGCCAACAGCGCCCCAGCCGCAGCAAGCAGGCGAAACGCGACACCGGGCCGATAAGTCAGCGCCACGGCGCAGCCGGTGAAGACCGCGAGCAACGCCACCGGTAGCCCGATGCTGGCCGGTCCCAGCAGCCCGATCCGGCCAGCCACGAACAGCAGTATCGCTAGGGCCAGCGCTATGGCCAAAGCCCAGCGGGCCCGACCAGTCCGTGACCCAGGCCGAGCTGGCAGGACCTGGCCCGCAGGAGAGCGAGTCGACGGGTCAGCCACTCCACCCCAACGTCAGCACCGACACCGCCGTTCCGGTCGCACCTACACCGTTCTGGGCTTCTGGGCAGGTCAGTGCGGTGAGTAGAGCAGCGCGAGGAGTTGCCAGAGTTGGCTGGTGAGGGACGGCCGTAGGGCGGCGAGGTAGGTGGCCAGTGCGGCGGGCAGGGTGGGGATGGCTGGGCCGGGGGAGATGGCACGCCAGCCGTTGTAGTCCTGGATCGACAGACCGTTGTAACTGCCGTGCGCTGCGGTCAGCGTGCTGTTCAGCGGCTCCAGGACAGTTTCCATGGCAGCGGCGCTCATGCCGTAGAAGGTTTGCTTGGTCAGCGTGGGGTCGGGTGGCTGAGGTGGGCTGGTGCTAGGGCTCAGGTTGTTGGTCTCCTGCCCGACGCGGGCCTGCTTGCCCGCTGCCTGGGCGGCGGCCAGGGTGGCGTCGGCGAGCGCTATGGTCCCGTCCGGGCCGTCTGCGGTGTTGCGGTATGCCATGATCGCGACGCTGTTGACGCAAGCCAGAACCGCGACGTCCAAGGACGGGCCGGCGGGTCCTGCGGGGAACAGGTTGTAGAAGAACGGGACGTCTGCTTCGACTGGCAGCGACGGGCCGGCCGTGGTGACAAAGCTGCTCAGCAGACGGATGAACGTGTTGATGGTTCCTGCCTGGTCGGTCACCCAGGCAGGAGCGGTGTACGGCTCGATGTCGAGGTGGATGCCGTCCCAGGCGCCGACCCCGATCGCGGGCAGCAACCACGTGTACAACGGTCCGGTCCCTTGGTCGAGCCAGCCATTGTCGCCACCGAGCGCCTCTACGAAGATGTTCACACCGTGCGCCAGTGTGATCGTCTGCTGCAACCGCGCTCGCTCAGCCAGGTGTGCACTGTCGTCGACGTACGCCGAGACCGCGAGGAACAGACGGTGGACGTTGTGGGTGACGGCGTAGGCGACCAGCTGCGTGGGGTCCGCCCCAGTCCCCACCCACATCGCTCGCTGATCCGGCCTGTGTGGCGTAGCGAGAACGGGGTGAACGCACGCCCCGCGGTACGGCGGCACGGTGCTGGCGTTAGCAGCCGTCGGGAGCGACACCACCGTGCCCACCAGCACGCCGGACAGCAGCACAGCTACCCGTCGGCGACCCCGGCCGTCGCCGTGGCGACGGCCGTGCGCCAAAGCGTGAGCGGGCCAGGAACCAAGGCGAAACACGGCAAGGACCACACCAGGACCCTCACCGACAGTGTCACCCAAGGCCATAGTCTGAACGGCATAGGAGCGGGGCCCTTAAAGGACCATCAAGTCCTCGCCGCAGCACGAGCTGACGCCGTTTCGCCCGCGAAGCTTACGAGCCCCGGCAAGCAAGAAACAGGAGCGGTGGCGTGGACCTGCCGGCCCAGCCGACGAGCTGGCCGAGCTCGTTGTGCGCTGGGAACAGCACCCGGGACCGGAACACGTCGACGACGCTGCCGCGGGCTGATCGGAACCCGACGCCGGCCTCGACCAGCTCGAGGTCGGTGTAGCCGGCCGAGGATGCAGCTGGTCGACGGCGTCGGTCCAGCTGCGGCCTGCAGCGCCGAGCCCCAGCCGTCGAGCCAGGTCGGCGTCGAGGCCCCGGGACGCGAGGTAGGCCTGCGCGGCCGGGTAGGCGGTGAGCTGCCCGGTGTACAGCGCCTGCGCGGCCGCCCTGACTGCCTGTCTGCGCTCAGCGAAGGTGCCGGCGCCGGTCACGTGCGGCCCAGGGCTGCTGCGGCCGGCAGCGCGGTGTGCCGGGCGTGGCCGAGGCCCTCTTCGGCGATGACCGCCGCGACGGCGCCGGCCTCGACCGCGAGCTGGCCCGGGAAGTGCAGCTCGTCCGGCCGGTGGACCCGGGAGGCCACCAGCTCCCCCTCGATCGTGCGGCTGCGGTCGACGCCGGCCGCCGGCTCACCCCGCCCGCCGTCCTCGCGTGGGTCTGTGCGGGCGTCCAGGTCAACGACCCTGTCGCTCAGTGTCAGGCGGACGGCGAGCGGCTCAGCGGTGGCCGTCAGTTCCCGGTTTGGCAGCCACCCGGCGTCGCGCATCGCCTCTCCTTCGTCGACACCGGCCGCGACCTGGTCGGTGTAGGCGCGCATGGCCTCTGGTCGCAGGGCGGTGAGGCGCTGCTCGGCGGCGCGGCGGGCGGCTTGCGCCTCAGGGTCCTCGGGCCAGCACCGGGCGGCCCCCCAGCCGGCGAGGGTGTCTGGGGCGTCGAGCTGCGCGAGACGGTGTGCGTCGAGCAGCGGCGACCAGGCCAACCGGTCGGCGCCGTGCCGCGTCCGGAGTTGCGTGCGGGCTGCGGCCGCGGTGCGTTCGTCGTGGGCGGCCCGCTCGTTCGTCCTGGTCGCCTGCAGCTGGGCGAAGGCCTCCGCGGCGGTGGCGAGCACCGCGACGGCTTGGCCGAGCTTGGCGGCTGCCTGCGTGGCCGGGTCCTCATCGTGACCGGTCATGTGGTTCTCCTGGTGGTCAGCGGCTGCGCCCGCGGCCGGCGGCCGGCGGGTCCTGTCGGTTGGAGGTGCTGTCCTGGGCGGCGGCCAGTGCGGCGCTGCGGGGGATGCGGAACGGCGCTGAGCGGGCTGAGCGGGCAGCGGTGGCGGCGTGCAGCTCGCGGGCGGCGGCGGCCTGCTCAGCGCGGCCCTGCGCTTCCCGCATGCGGGTGACCGCGTCGGCGAGGGAGGCGAGCTGGGCGAGCAGCGCGAGCAGCTGCTGGGTTTCGCTGTTCTGGACGAACCTGGCGGCCAGCAGCAACCCGGACGCCGTCCGCAGGCCCTGCCCGGCCCGGCTCGGTGCCGGGGTGCACCCCCACGGCTGCCGGGCGGCCCGGTCCAGGTCGCGGGCGGCCTGCTCCAGCGGGCCGGCCCGGCCGTTGCCGGCGACCATCCGGGCGGCGCCGGTCAGGAAGTCCGACGCGGCCCAGGCGGCATCGGCGGCCGCTGCCGGGTCCTGCCCGTGGCCGCCGATGACCTGGGCGGCGTGCTCGGCAGCTGCCCCAGCCTGCTGCCACACCTGCTCGCGTTCCTCGGCGCTGAGCCGAGGCCCCACCCCTGGCGCGGCTGTCGGCCCGTTTGAGGTCGCCGCAGCCGGGCTGGCAACCCGTGCGGCTGAGGAGCTCACTGGCTCGCCGTAGCGGGCCGCGACCTTGGGCAGGGTCAGGTCGGAGGCCAACCGGCCTCCGCCGTAGAAGATCGGTTCCCCGTGGCTGTTGCGGTCCCCACCGGCCACCGCAACGGCGTAGCCGGTCAGCTCCCCGGTGGTGGGGCTGAGGCGTTCCCGAACCAGCAGACCGGCGCCGCGCAGCTCCTCCAGGAACCCGACCGACGTGGATGCTCGCCCGACCGCCTCCCGGACCTGACGGCGCAGCACCTCCCGCGGCGTCTCCGCCCGGCCCAGCCGGGCAGCTTTCTCCCGCTCCGGCCGGGTCGTCGTCGGGGCGCTGGTGCGGTCCCGGGGGGCGGTGCTGCGCAACCCGTAGTGGGTCTCGGCGGCCCGGCAACCCTCCCCGACCCGGTAGAAGTCGTTGCGCGGGTGCACCCGGCGGTGGCTCTGCTGCCTCGCCAGGGTCGCCACCACTGTCAAGTACCGGGTTTGATGGAGGCGTCCAACTCCCGCTGAGCAGGCTGCTCGGGGAGGGTGGTGCTGCGGTGGTGGGTTTCGTACTCGACCGGCGGGACGAGCCCGATCTCGCCGTGGAGCCGGCGGAAGTTGAACCAGTCGATGTACTCGGCGACAGCGATCTCGAGGTCGTCGATGCTCGTCCAGGGTCCTTGGTTGCGGACGAGTTCGGCCTTGAACAGGCTGTTGAAGGCCTCGGCCATGGCGTTGTCGTAGGAATCGCCCTTGCTATCGACCGACGCCACCGCGCCGGCTTCGGCGAGGCGATCGGTGTAGCGGATCGCGAGATATTGGACGCCGCGGTCTGAGTGGTGCACCAGTGCGCTGGTGTCGTGTCCGTCGTGCGCTCGGGTCCACAGGCCCATGTTCAGCGCGTCCAGGGCAAGGTCGGTGCGCAGCGAGGTGGAGACCTGCCAGCCCACGATGCGGCGGCTGAACACGTCGAGGATGAAGGCGCAGTAGACCCAGCCGGCGAAGGTCTGCACGTAGGTGATGTCGGCGACCCATAGCCGGTTGGGACGGTCGGCGGTGAAGGTCCGCTGGACCAGGTCCGGGCGGGTGTCCGGGCCGGGGCCGGGCACGGTCGTGCGCGGCCCTTTGGCGCGCGAGATGCCCCGTAGACCCAGGTCCTTCATCAACCGCTGCGTCGTGCATCGCGCCACCGGCTGGCAGCCGGCCAAGGTCTCCTCCCGGTTGAGCTGGGCGTGCATTTTGCGGATCCCGTAGACGCCGTAGTTCTCTTCGTGCACCCCAACGATCAGGCGCTTGAGATCGACGTCGCGGACCGCCCGCGCCGACGGCGGCCGGGTCCGACAGGCGTAGAACGTGCTGGGAGCGATCGGCAGGTCCGCGCTGGTCAGCGTGGTGCAGATCGGCTCGACTCCGAAGATGTTCTTGTGCTGCTCGATGTAGTCCACGATCAGCGAGAGGGGCGGTCGAGCTCCGCCGCGAAAAAAGCCGACGCCGACCGCAAGATCGCGTTGGCCCGACGTAGTTCTCGGTTGTCACGCTCGAGTTGAGCGATCTTCTCAGCCTCGCTGCTGGTGGTCCCAGGCCGAACGCCCGCGTCGACCTCGGCCTGGGTGACCCAGCCCCGCAACGTCTCAGCGTTGATGCCGAGCTGCTCACCGATCCGTGAGCAGGCACCCGACCGACCGGCTGGGTCCTTGCGAGCGTCCAGCGTCAGCCGGATCGCTCGCTCCCGAAGCTCCTCCGGGTACTTCCGTGGTGCGGCCATGCTTAGTCCTCCGTGGCTTGATGCTCTCCATCAAACCCGGCACGAGACACCCCACAGCGGTGCTCGCCACGGTCGCCGGGGGGCTGCGTCCGGCCCGGTCGGTTAGATTCTGCGGGCTCAGGTATTCCTGCGCTCGACGTCCAGGCGTGCCAGGACACCTGGCACTGGCTGCTGGGGTTGGATCGGTCGGTGAGAAGTGGTGGGACGGATGAGCCGGGAGCGTTCTGCCGGTCCGACGTCCCGGCGGCCGTTCGCGTGGGGGTGGTTGTGACTCGGCCTGGACGGGCTCGGTTGGTTGGGCGCCGAGTCGGTGTGGGGCTGGTGTTGCTGGTCGCTGTGGTGGTGGGGTTTGCCACGGTGCAGTACGTGCGGTTGTCGGCCGGGATCATCAGGTCCCACATCTTCTCCGGGCCGGGCGCGGGCGCTGCTGGGCTGGGTGGTCGGTCCCTGCACGGTGATGTGAACTTGCTGGTGATCGGGTTGGACAGCCGCCTGGATGAGAACGGCCGGTCGCTGCCGGCTGATACGTATGCGGCGTTGCATGCCGGGGATGCCAGTAGCGGTGGGGAGAACGCCAACGTCCTGATCGTGCTGCACGTACCCGGGGACGGAAGCAAAGCCACAGCGCTGTCGATCCCGCGCGATGACTACGTCGCTTTACCGGGCTGCCCGGACGGCCAGTGCATGGGCAAGATCAAACAGGCGTACGGGTTGGCCTTCGACCAGGCCGCCCGGGACCTGAACCGGTCCGGCGCACCGGGTGGGGCGGCGCGGGTGCAGCGGCAGCGCGACGCTGGGCGCACCGCGCAGATCGCTGCTGTCGGGCAGTTCCTGGGCGGGGTGCACATCGATCACTTCGTGGAAGTCACCCTGGTGGCCTTTTATGAGCTGGCCAAGGTCGTGCAGCCGGTCACGGTGTGCGTCAACAGCAACACCCAAGACCGGTACTCCGGGGCGGACTTCCACCAAGGCCGGCAGCAGATCAACGCCGCGCAGGCGTTAGCGTTCGTGCGGCAACGCCGCGACGACACCCACCAGGCGCTGAACTTCACCGACCTGGATCGGGAACGGCGCCAGCAGGCGTTCATCGCTTCGCTGGCCTTCCAGCTACGCCAGACCGGGACGTTGGCCAACCCGAGGAAGTTAGCCGGGATCGTGACCGTCGCGAAGGCCAACTTCGCGATCGATGACGGGTTGAGTGTGCTGAGCCTGGCCGGGCTCGCTAACCGGCTCTCCGGTGGGAACCTCACCTTCTACACCCTGCCGGTCCAGCGGTTCGGTCGCACCGCCCGCGGTGAAGACGTCAACATCGTGGACCTGCCCGTCATCCGCAGCACCGCCGGGCAGCTGCTCAACCCCCCGCCAGCCCACCGCACCTCCCCGGCCCCGGCACTACCCACCGCCGCGGTGGCGCCGCCCGGCGGACCAGTACAGGTCCTGAACGCCACCTCGCGGGCTGGGCTAGCCCGCCGCACGCAACAAACCCTGACCGCCCGGGGGTTCCACCTCACCGGGGTCGCCAGCACCACCGCCCAGGCCAGCAGCAACATCACCTACGGCCCCGGTGGCCAACCAACAGCCCTAGCCCTCAGCACCACCCTGGGCGTGCCGGACAGCCCCGACCCCGGCGTCCCGGCCGGGTCCGTCCGGCTGGTACTGGGCGCGGACTTCGTCCTGCCCCCCAGCACCACATCACCGGTGGCGCCCGGAGCGCCAGCCAGCGCCGTCCCAGCCACCGGCACTGGCCGCAACGCACCACCCCCCACCGCACTGACCGCCCTGTCCGGCGGCGGCATCCCGTGCGTGAAATGAGCCCCACCTGAACCACAGCCACCGGCACACCGAACGGCGCAGGACGGCTGCACCTGCCAGAGAACACGTGGTGGCGCTGCGGGCGCCCACGGCGGCGGCGCTGACCCGTTCGGTGTTGGCAGGCGTGTTGCTGGTAAAGGCGTGATGATGGCGGGTGTGTGGTGATGGCGGGTCTCGGGTGAGGCGTTGGGTGCTGGGTGCGGTGGCTGGTGCCGGGGTGCTGGCGGTCGCCGGCGGGCTGTTCACCATCAGCGGCGCTGGTGGTGCCCCTTCGACCCAGCCGTCCCAGTCGTCTCAGTTGTCCCAGTCGTTTGAGTCGTCTGGGTCGGTCGCAGCTGGGGGGTCGGGGGCGCCGGCACAAGACAGACACTGGGTGGGTGAGCGCCCTGGACCGACCTGAGGCAAATAAGCACAGCAATCGTGGCCAGAACCCAAACGTGCCGCCCGGGCCGGCCGGCGAACCGGGCCGCGCCTTTGAGCTAACCGCAATCATGATCGCCTACGTGCTGCCCCTGGCGGTGTTCACCGTCGTGCTGATCGCCGCCCATATCTCGCGCTGATTGCAGGGGCGTTACTTACCGTGGAAACCCTGGTGGTGCTGGCGATCATCATCGCCCGCCGCCGCCCACAGCGCCCAGCCGGGATGGCGCCGCCGACCCGCCGACCATGGCTGATCCCAGCCTCGATGATCGCCATCTTCGCCGCGATCGTCGGCGTTGCGGTACTCGCAGCCTGCTCACCAGCCTGACCCCCAGGCGCACCCAGCAGGCGCTCCAACCCCGGCACGGACCGCCGTCCCGCCCGCCACGTCCCAGCAACCAACAGCGCAACGACCACCACGTTCGGGTACTGAGCCGCTCTTGCCAGTCGCGGGCCGCCTTCAGTCCGGTCTAGGTGTTTCTGGTGTGCGTCCCAGCAGCCAGTCAGGTCAGAACCTGTTCGGCCAACGCAGGCAGCGGGCGATGATGACAGCGCTGGTGGTGGTGTCCGAGGCACGCAGGCGTACGTTTTTGTTGCTGGTGCTCGTGCTGCTTGGTCGGGCTGGGTGCTGCTAGATGGGCTGGCGGGGTTTGTTTAGGATGGCGGGGCGCCGCGTCCGTGGCGTTCGTCTGGACCGGTCGCCGAGTTCCGCCCCACGGTCTGTGGCGACCGGCATGTCCGCATCTGGGGCGGAAGCGGGGGACCCACTTCACCTGGACACCACGGTGTTCTTGGGGTCAAGCCGCACCAGCGGCCGGGCACTTCTGCGCCCGAACCCGACAGCTCACCTCGCAGGCGTGCAGGAGAGGTCCGTCATGTTGTTCCACCGTTCCACGACGCCCCGTCATGCCCGCCCTTCCCGCCGCATCCTCACCGTCGGCCTGCTGGGTGGTGTGGCCGGCGCGGCGTTGTCCGCGACGCCGGCGTCCGCCGCCCCGTCCGGTGATCCGTTCGCTGCGTTGCGGCAGTGTGAGTCCGGTGGGGACTACACCACCGACACCGGGAACGGGTTCTACGGCGCCTACCAGTTCGATGCGCAGACCTGGCACAGCCTGGGTTTGTCGGGGTTGCCGTCACAGGCCGGCCCTGGCACGCAGGACAGCGCCGCGCGGAGTTTGCAGGCGCAACGTGGTTGGGAGCCGTGGCCGGCGTGCTCAGCGTCGTTGGGGTTGAGCAGCTACCGCACCAGCGCGCCCACGGCGCGGGCCGCCGTGCCGCAGCCAGCCAGCGCGCCCCAGGCCGTGACCGCCCAGGCCGTGGCGCCGACCGTCGCCCCGGCACCGGCAGCGGTACCGGATGTGGACGTGGTCGCCTCCCAGGTACCGCCACAGGCCAGGCGGCTCCTGGCTCGGCACGGCAGTGCTGGCCTACCGTTGTTCACCGTGGCGTTGGTGGGTCAGGTCCGCTCGGATGTGCGGGCCTGGCAGCGGGCCATGGTCGCCCGCGGCTGGCAGCTGGTGGTCGATGGTCAGTACGGCCCGAAGTCCGCCCGAGCTACCCACGACTTCGAGGTCCAGCACGGTCTGTTAGTCGAGCCGGTCGGGATCGTCGGGCCGCAGGTCCGGCACACCATGCTGCACACCCCTACCACCACCGGCTGAACCAGCCGGACACCTGCAGCGGTCGCGGCCGCCCACGCTGACCGGCTGAGCTGCGCTGGGCGGCTGTGGCGTTCCCTCTGTGTACCCGCGACCAGATCGCGCCCCAGGGCCAGGTCACCGGGCGGTATAGCCCGCGTGGCACCCGGGCGGAGGGCGGGACAGCCACGCTGGCGGGGAGTCCCAGCGGAGGTCCCGGGTGGCTCGGTGGCCCGTCTGTTCCCGCCCTGGGGCGTGCCTGGTTCGGGGGCCCGGCCCCGTCATCATCGGCACGGCCGCCGCTACCGGGGACGGCAAGACCTCTCCTAACGGCCCAGCGCCTTCCCCACGGGGGCTAGTGCTGGCGCCGGCCGATGACGGGGTCTTGCAGGCCTATCGTGTGGCGATGGTGAAGCTGGTCGCGCGTGATCCGGCCGCGGGAGTGCTCCTGGCGTTGTCGGCGGTGTTCATGCTCACCGGCGCGGCGCTGGTGGTGCTGGTGTCGCGTGCCGGGTGGGGGCTGCTCGCCGTCGGTGCGCTGCTGTCCGCCGCGGCTGTTGTAAAGGCGCTGCTCCGCGCGGCCCCGGTAAATCCACCTGCCTCGCCCGCTGCGAGCCAGTGCTGCTCGTGCTCGCCGGGCTCGAACTCCACCGTAGGACGTCCTGCACGGGGCGACAAAGACTAGATCACCACCCGACCCGCACCGGTACCCGACCAGCGTCGCGGGCCGTCGCGGGCCGTCGCCAGCAGCGCCACCACAGCCAAGACCACTCCGCCAAGCAACCAACTACCGACGACGTCGCTGCCCCAGTGATAGTCCAACGCGACCAACGCCACCCCACCGCCGGCGCTCGCCAGGCCGTACAGCACCCCAGCGACCAGCTGGCTGTGGCTCACCTCCAACCTCCTGGCGTCCTGGTCACGCCCGGACACTCCTCATCGTCGACGGGGATGGGTCCGGCGTCGCGCCGGCTACCGTCCGCGATGTTGTCCCTGGTTCGGGGTAGTTACTGCACCGACCGGCGGGCGGTGTCCCGGCCGATGCCGACCAGCAACGCGACACCCAGCAGTTCAGCGAAGATCGCCGAGCCGCCGTAGGAGACGAAGGGCAGCGGAACACCGGTGACCGGCATCAGCCCGACGGTCATCCCGACGTTGATGAAGGTTTGGAAAGCGAACCACGACACCAGCCCAGCGGCCAGCACCTGGGCGAACGGGTCGCTGGCCCGGCGGGCGATACGAAGTCCCCGCAAGAACACCACCGCGAACCCCGCGAGCAGCCCGGCGCAGGCCACGAAGCCCCCTTCCTCGCCCACGACGGTGAACACGAAGTCGGTCTGCTGCTCGGGTACGAACCCGCCGTTGGTCTGGCTACCGGTCAAAAGACCGTTGCCGGTCACGCCTCCCGACCCGATCGCGATGATCGACTGATGCAGCTGGTAGCCGATCGGGGTGGTCACCGAGTTCGGGTCGGTGAAGGCAGTGAACCGCTGCTCCTGGTAGGGCTTGAGCAGATGCACCTGGAACGCTCCGGCGCCGCCGAGCACACCCACCAGGAGCAGCCCAACGACCCACCCGGACGGCGCGCCGCCGATGGACAGCGCGACCAGGGCGGACAGCGCGACGATGATCGCGATACCCAGGGCGGGTTCGGCCAGGACCAGCAGCAACGGCACCGCGACAGTCAGCAGAGCCAGGATGACGTCGCGGTGCGCCGGGTGCTCGGCGTTGTCCTGCCGGTGGGCCAGCAGCTCCGCGAGCACCCCAACGACCGCGATCTTGGCGAACTCCGACGGTTCGAGCTGCGCGACCCCGAAGGAAAACCAGGCCCGGGCGCCGTTGATCACCGCACCGACCCCGGGCACCAGCACCACGATCAGCAGCAGCACCACCAGGGCGTAGAAGCCCCGGACGTAGCTGCGCAGGACCCGCCCGGGCAGCAACGCCACCGGCACCGCGATCAGCAGGCCGACCGCGTCGTTGAGCAGATCCCGCTGCAGATACCCCATCGGGTTGCGGTGCTGCGCCAGCAGGCTGTTGCGGGTCGCGGCGTAGACACTCACCGCCCCGGCCAGGCACAACCCCACGACCGCCAGCAGCAGCACCCAGTCCACACCGGCGCCCCGGCCGATCCGAACAGCCCGGTAGGAGCGACCGGCAGCACCAGAGCCGGCCAACACCCCAGCAGCCCGCGGAGCCGCACCCAACACCACCCGAACCCTCGCTCTCGCCTCCAAGACGCGCCGACACCGGCGCCGAGCCTAGAAGACACCGCAGCCACCAGCGCCGTTCGGCTCGCCCGGCCAGCGTGGGTCGGTTGCAGGGAGACGGCGGCAGCGGGGTCGTCTACCAGTCGACAGCGTCGCGGCGGCGGCATCAGCCCATCGCTACAACCACCCCGCAAAGCTTGGCGCACACGCCGTAGCACCGGCAGCCTGAAGCGGCGCTGCCGCGCGCTCCGTCCCGGGCAGCGCAGCACCAGCGGCCCGCTCCCTGCTGCGCCTGTCAGCGCACCCAGCACAGACGGCCACCACGTAGGACGGGCCGGGCCGGCGGGGCGGAGCGGTGGCACCATCACCGGCAGCCGACCCTGCATGCTGCGCTGGGGCCGCCGGAACCAGGCGAATCGTGGAGGCGAGGGCGGTAGATGCAGGTGCAGCCCGATCCGCGCGAGGGCCAGGCCGGTCGGCAGCACCCGCCTGGTGCTGGGCCGGCGTGGCGCCGCCGGACCGACGGGGAGCGGCGGTGGCCGGTGGCGGTCGCGGTGCTCGTGGCGATCGCACTGCAGCTGGTCCTGCCGGCCCGGCTCGGCCTGCGGCCCAAGTACCTCATCCCCGGTCTGGAAGCAGCGCTGCTGGTCGCGCTGGTGGTGGCCAACCCCGGCCGGTTCACCGACCGCAACCGGCTGTTGCGGCCGGGAGGCCTGGCGCTGCTGGTGCTGGTCATCGCCGCGAACACCGTCTCCGCCGGGCTACTGATCAACGACCTGCTCCGCAGCCGGGGTCCGGTCACCGACGCCACCGCGCTGCTGACCAGCGCCGGCGACGTCTACCTGACGAACATCATCGCCTTCGGCTTGTTGTACTGGGAGTTCGACCGCGGCGGCCCGGTCGCCCGGGCGCACGCCGACGTGCCGCACCCGGACTTCATGTTCCCGCAGATGACCAACCCCGACCTGGCGCCAACGCACTGGGAACCCCAGATCGTGGACTACCTCTACCTCAGCCTCACCAACGCCACCGCGTTCAGCCCCACCGACACGATGCCGCTGACCCGCCAGGCCAAGACCGCGATGGGCCTGCAGTCCGCGATCGCCCTGGTCACCATCGGGCTGGCGATCGCCCGGGTCGCCAACATCCTGAAATAGCCGCCAGCGACCGCAGGCCGTGTCCCGCCACCCGCCCGACTCCTGGCCATGCACCCGCCCACGCCGAGCACAGACCCACGGGGGCGGGGTGCGTGCTCGGGCGGCACTGGCTACCTGGCGTGCTCCGCGCAGGCTTGACCCGGCCGCGTCGCAGTCCTCAGGTAGCCCAGTGCAGCAAGCCGGTCGGCGACGGACCTGTTCGGCAGGTAGGTGGGGCCGGGGCTGCTCAGGTCGTGTCGGGGTCCCAGGGCGCCGGTTCACCGGGCAGCAACACCGTGTCGCGCCGGCCGCCGCAGCGGGTGTCCTCGTCGGGGTCTTCGAACAAGTTCTTACGCAGGAACTCCCTGGGGTGCAACGAGCGCAGGTCCAAGTCGCCGACTTCCGGGCCGAGTTCGGCCTGGACATCATCGGTCATCGCCTTGAGCCAGACCCGGAGCTTGCGTAGGTTCTTGCCGGCCTGTTCGGCCACCCCGGGCAAGCGCTCAGGACCTACGACGATCAGGGCGATCAGCAGCACTACCACGATCTCGCCCCAGCCCAGCCCACCCAGCAGCATCAGTGCCTCCTCCGACAGCACCGTAAGGGCGCACCCAACCCGCTGGTGGTCTGCCGAGCAAGCGTGACAGCCACACCAGCCATCCGCGCCCAGCCAGCGCTGTACAGGTTCCGGTGGGTACCGGCGTCGGTCGCCGCGGTGGCCAGGTCGCCGGCGAGGATCGGTCCATCTCCGCACACCGCGCAGGCAATGTCGGCTACCGGACTGTGAGGTGGGCAGCGGCGGCAATGCCGGCGGATGAGGAGCTGTCCAGGGCGATCGGGGTCGGCGTAGAGCCAGGGGGCGGCCAGGTCGTCGCTGCCCGACGGCTTCGGCCCGCGTCGTGGGGTCATGCGCACAACTCGGGCAGGCCCGGGATGCCGCAGGCGTCGACGTTCGCGGCTCGGTCGGTGTCGGCGTCGTTACCATCTTCTGGCCGCGGGGCCGGGCGCCGACGGTGGCCTTGTCGAGGTGACCGTAAACAGTGCTTCGGGAACGGTGAACACGCCCCGGGGATCTTGGTGACGGTCAGCTCGCGCTGCAGCTCGGCGAGCACCGGAACACCCCAAATATCGCGCGGCCCTCGGCGGTGGTTTATCAACAGTCGAGAGGCACCTTCTGCGCGATCAGCACCCGACTACCGCTAGAACTCGTTCCCTTGCTCCCCACGGGCCGAACCCCGCCCGACGCGACCACCAAGCACTCCCATCCACCCCAGGCACCCGGCGCTCATCCACCCCAGTCGTTTAGTCCGACGAGGTCCCGGAACTACCGCCGCGCGGGTGGCGCATGATCGGCGTGAGTGCGCGCGAAGTGTTTGCTTGCCTGGACCAGCCCAGCGGGAGGACGCTGTGCGTATGGCCAAGATCGTCGAGCGGGTGGTGGTGTTCACGCAGGAGAACCACACCACCGACAACTACTTCACCTCGTTGCGGGCGTGGGGCGGCAACGTCGCCACCGGCTGGCCGAGCCAGCCGAACCCGCCCGCGCACGACCAGCCGCACAACCGCGCGGCGTACGCGAGATGGCTGCACGCCCACGCGAACGGCACCCCCACCCCCGCCGCGCGCACCCAGATCGACACCGACGCGGTCCTGCCGTACTACGCCTGGTTGGCCAAGCACGGGGCGTTCCTGGAGAACCACTGCTCGGGGTTCGGCACGAACTCCACCCCGAACCACCTGCTACTTATCGGCGGGCAGAGCCCGACGCTGCGTAACCCGCCCCGCACCCAGGCCGACCCGGTCTGGGACCTGCCCTCACTGCCCGGGCACGCTGGCGACCATGGCCTGACCTGGAAGGCCTACACCGGCTCGTCGGGCTACCCGGTGAACTTCTACCAGCAGCTGCACGGCTCGCCCAACATCGTCCGGTCCGACGTGCTGGTCACCGACGCCAACAACGCCACCCTGCCCGAACTGTCGATGGTGTGGCATGACAGCCCCTACGACGAGCACCCGGTGGCCGACGTGACCCGCGGTCAGGACAAGATCTGGCAGGCGGTGGACGCGATCGTCACCGCCGGGCTGTGGGACACCACGGTGTTCCTGCTGACCTGGGACGACTGGGGTGGCTACGACGACCACGTCGTCACCCCGAACCTGGAACACACCCCCGACGGCGTCCAACTCGCCTACGGACCGCGGGTGCCGCTGCTGATGTTCGGTGGCCCCGTCAAACCTGGCATCGACTCCCGCTGGAACGGCCACCCCTCGGTCGGCAAGACCGTTCTTGACCTGCTCGGCCTGCCCCCCCTGGGCGTGCCCCGCCTGGACAGCGCCCCGACCCTGGCCGACCTGGTGGACACCGCCGCCAAACCGTCCGCTGCGCCACCGGCGTACGGCACCACGATCACCCAACCGACGCCACCGTCACCGGCGCCCACCCCCACGCCCGTCCCACCGCCACCGTCACCGGACTCAGCCGCCCTAGGCCCAGTGTTACTGCGCGACGGCAGCACCCTGCCGCCCCCCAACGACCAGCCCGTCACCTAACCCAGACACTGGTCCCACGCACCCACCCACAAGCACCGGCCCTGAGTAGCAGCGCTTCGTCGGCAACTCAACACCGGCACCGGCAACATCACTCCGATCATCGTGGGCTTCACCAGCCCGCACGGCAGGGCCTACCTGCCGACCTGATCAAGCGTCCCCACCTTGTCGGGCAGCCCCGGCCGTACGCACTCCCCCCAACCGCAAGAACTCAGCCGGCCTCGTTCGATTCAGTGGTTGCGGCACAAGCCAGACCGCGTTCGACCGTGGGTGCGCCCCGAGGTCCGCGCGTCACGAACGACGTTCACAGGGGCCAGCGGCCAGGCTCGCAGGTCAAACTGAGACACTTGCGCTTCTCGGCGTGTCGGGCTCCTCAGTCGTTGAGGCCGATGCCGCGGCGGATCGACCGGGAGCGACGCTCGTCGAGGCGCTTGAGCAGGCGCGGGCCGATCAGGATCAGCGCTTCACCGGCTGCGATGCAGAGGAGGCCTACCGCCGCTAGAGTTCGGCTGCGGCCTGCGACTCCGGCTACGCCAAGGAGAAAACCGCCGAGGGACAGCACGCCGCCGAGCGGAACGGCCCGTTGGGCGCTGGGGCGCTGCCCCCAGCGCCCGCCGGCGCGGAACTGCTGCCAGGAGAAGATGAGCAGGGCGCCGAAGACGAGCACGATGACGGCGACGCTGACGGCGGTGGGCATGGGGCTGCTCCTGCGTGGGTGCTAGTCGTAGCCGGGTGGTGGGGTGAAGGGCCGCGGTCCTTTTTTGGGGATGCGCGGGACGGCCGGTTCGTCCGGGGAGCGGACGTGCTCCTCGCGCAGCGGCTGCAGCTGCATCCCGCGGGCGCGCCGGTGCCGCCGGGCGTTGAAGTAGGCGGCGGTGACCTGGTCGAGTGTGACGCCGAAGGTGTCGGCGAGCTGCTCGGCGAACGCTGGCGTCAGGCCGAGCTCGCCGCGTTCGATGGCGCTGTAGTTGCGGTCGTTGAGCATGAGCGCGTCCGCGACGTCGGCTTGGGTCAGGCCGGCGCTGACCCGCAGGTCGCTGAGCTTTTTGTCGGCGTCGTCGAGCGTGGCCAACAGCGTGGCTGGGGGAATGTCGAGTGCGACCGCGAGCTTCTGGATGCTCTTGACCGAGGGCTGCGCGCGGCCGCGTTCGTAGTGGGAGATCTGCGAGGCGGTGGTGCCGACCAGGCTGCCGAGCTCGGCTTGGGTGAGGTCGGCGCGTACCCGGGTCAGGCGTAGCCGGATCGGGTCGAACGTGTAGCCGCGCGCCATGCCCTTCCGATCGCCAGGTGGTTCGGGGGTTACTCCAAACGGGTGATCCGCGGCGACAGCCTGCCGCATGGCGGTCGGGTGAGTGAGCAGCCGCCCCGGGACTGGCGGGTCGGCCGGCTCCATCAGTGTCTTGCCAGCGCGGCCGGGCGGGTCGCGCCGGTGGGGGTGCCCCACAGCGGGCCGATGTGGAGGAGGGCCCCGGTGTGCGGGGCGTCGAGCATTTGGCCGCCGCCGAGGTAGATCGCGACGTGGCCGGGCGCGGCCGCGGTGCCATCGCTGGCGAAGAAGATCAGGTCTCCGGGCGCGATGGTGCTGACGGGGATCCGCGGCCCGTAGGCGAACTGCATCGTGGTGGTGCGGGGCAGGGCCACGCCGGCGTAGGCGTAGGAGGCTTGGGTGAGGCCGGAGCAGTCGTAGAGCGGGCCGGTGCCGCCCCACTGGTAGGGCAGGCCGAGTTTGCTGCGGGCGAACGCGATGGCTTTGGCGGCGACCGGGTCGTTGACCGGGACGGGCCCGGTGGCCGGCGGGCCGGCGAGCTTGGCGGCGAGCGCCTCGATTGTCTGGACGTAGGCCTGGGTTTCGGGGTAGGGCGGGATGCCGCCGGCGGCGAGCACCGCGCCGGGGCCGGCGTTGTACGCGGCGAGCGTCAGGGCGACCTTGTCGGCCGAAGGCAGCCCGGAGATCTGGTCGTACAGCGCGCAGTCGTACCGGGCCAGCGCCATGACGGCGTCCGGCGGGTCGAACGGGTCGGCGGTGCCGTCGCCGTTGTCGTCGCGGCCGTAGCCCGGCCAGGTGCCGGGCATGAACTGCGCCAAGCCCTCGGCGCCGACCGGGGAGACCGCGTTCGGGTTCCACCCGGCCTCGGTCTGCAGTTGCGCGGCGACCAGGGACGGGGTCAGTACCGGGCAGGTCGCGGCGGCCTTGCTCACCCACGGCTCGTAGGCAGCCGGGACGGCGCCGGCGGCCAGGCCGCCGCCGACCCCGCCACCGGAGGCGGCCGCGGGCGTGGAGCTGGCCGAGGACAGCAGGATCACCAGGGCCAGCAGCGGGATAACGACGAGCGCTGCGACCCCGGCGAGGAACTTGCTCATGGCTGGGTCGCTGTTGGGGTCACGGTTGCCGGCTCAGAACGCCAGTAGCTGGTCGACTCGCCAGCCGGCTGGGGTGGCGCTGACCTGCATGCCCTGGGACAGGGTGCGGGTGTTGTGCAGGTTCTGCCCGGTGGTCGTGACGGTGTAGGTGATGCGGACCTGCGCCTGCTGGGCGGTGGGTGCGGGCGCGCCTTCCGGCGCGGCGACCTTCTCGACGTTGACGCTGGTGACGGCGCCGGCGGCGCGCAGCTGCTGCCACAGGGCAGCGCTGGTGCGGGTCTGCGGATCGACGATCTGCGCGTAGACCCGGTCGGTGACGTAGGGCCGGGTGCGGGCGTTCGCGTCGTGCAGGCCGTGGTCGTGTCCAGGCCGGGCGTCGTGGCTGTTCAGGGCGGTGATGAACTCCGCGGCCACCTGCGCGGCGGGCGCCGGCACTGCCGGCAGCGCGCCCGGCGACGCCTCGGACGGCGGAGTCGCAGCCGCGGCGGTCGGTGACGGGGGCGCCGTCGAGGGCCGGGCTGAGGCCGCGCCGGCCGTCAGGGGGTGCGCGCAGCCAGTGGTCAGCAGCAGGCAGAGGACCCCGCCGGCCCACGTGGGCCGATGGTGGAGCAGCTGGGCCATGAATGTCCCTCCCGAGAGTGTGACTGCCCGGGTGCGGCTCGGCGGTTCGCCGTGCAGTCCCGGCGCGGGGGCCGTAGAGTTCCGCGTCGCCTTGATATGGCGCCCCGCATCGTTGGTACTTGCAGTCTTGTCTAGCAGCACTTACGGTGCTCGTCCATAAGGACTCGCCAATGCCACGGAGGTGGCCATGCACGACGGACTCCAGCCGGTCTCGCTCCTGCAGGAGGCGGCCAGCCGTGACCCGGACGACACCCCAGGGCCGCTGCTGACTGCGGAGAAGCCGGTAGCTGCGCTGCCGGTGCAGGCCCCCCGCGAGGCCGCGCCCCCGGCCGGGGCGCGGAGCGGGCCGCGGCGCGCAACCGGCCGGCCCGACCGAACCGACCGGCCTGCGCGAGGCGACCGAGCCCGTCGGGGAGCGCGCGCCTGCGGGTCCGGACGTGCCGGCGCCGGCCGCGCCATTCGTTGCATCTGCGCCTAAGCCGGCCCGGCCGGACGAGCCGGCCAGGGCGGTGCCGGCTGAGGACCTCACCGACGAGCAGCTGCTCCGGCCGCGCCGGGCGGCGCCGACCCGCGGCTGGCGGCGCGTGGTGTTCCACGCCAGCTTCGGGCTGGTCAACCCCGGCCAGAGCCCCGCCGAGCTGCGCTACCAGGCGCTGGTCGCCCGGGCTCAGGCGCCGATGACCGGCTGCCGCCGGATCGCGGTGGTGTCCGCCAAGGGCGGGGTCGGCAAGACCAGCACGACGCTGGGTCTGGGCGCGACCGCCGCCAGTGTCCGCGGCGACCGGGTCGTCGCCGTCGACGCCAACCCCGACCTCGGCACACTGGGGGAGCGGGTGCGCCGCGACAACCAGGCCACGGTGCGCGACCTGCTGCGCGCTGCCGGCCGGCTCGAGCGCTACCCGGACGTGCGGGCGTTCACCAGCCAGACCCCCGCTCGGCTGGAGGTCCTGGCCGCGGACCGCGACCCCGCCCTGTCAGAGGCGTTCGACGAGGCCGACTACCGGCAGGCGTGCGACCTGCTTGGCCGGTTCTACAACCTGCTCGTCACCGACTGCGGCACCGGCCTGCTGCATTCGGCGATGGCCGGCGTGCTCGGCGTCGCCGACCAGATCGTGCTCGTCGCCGCACCCGCGGTGGACGCGGCCCGCTCGGCCGCCGCGACCCTGGACTGGCTCGACGCGCACAGCCGCTCAGACCTGGTTGCGCGACGCCGTCGTGGTCGTGTCCGCGGTACGCCGCGGCGGCGCCGTCGACGTCGACCGGGTCGTGGAGCACTTCGCCGGGCGGTGCCGCAGCGTGCTGCAGGTCCCCTACGACCCGCACCTGGCCGAGGGCGCGCAGTTCGACCTCGACGCCCTGCGTCCCGCGACCCGGCGGGCCTACGTCGAGCTGGCCGCTGCGGTCGCCGACGGCTTCACCGGCGGGACAGGCCGGCGGTGAAGTTCCTGCTCGACGCCGTCGGCACCGTTACGAGCCTGGCCCTGCTGGTCCTCGGCGTCCGCTGGACGGCCAGTACCCGCGGCTGCGCCCTGCGGGTCCGCCCCACCCGCACCGTGATCGGCCTGACCGACCACCTGGCCCGGGCGGCCGCGCCCGCGGTCGAGCTTGCCATCCACACCACCCCCGGAGGAACCGCATGAACACGCCTGTCTACGCCCACCACGGCGCCCGCATCCTGGCCGACGTCGTCGTCACGCCCAACGCCGGCGCGCCCGGCGGCACCCAGCTCGGCGACATCATCAACTACATCGCGTTCTACGCCGAACTGGCCTGCGCGGCCGGGTTCCTGGCCGCCGCGATCGTCTGGGCGCTGGGCTCCCGGACCGGCAACTACGGCGCGGCGCAGGGCGGCAAGACCGGCGTCGTCACCTCGGTCGGTGTCGCGTTCCTGGTCGGCGCCGCCGCCGCAATCATCAACTTCTTCTTCCACATCGGCCAGAGCGTCCACTAGCAGCGCCATGCCGAGCACCACGACGACGGGCCCGCGGCGCGCGACTGCTGCGCTGCGGGCGGACCCGGAGCACCTGGGAGACCCCGCCTGATGACCAACCGCTTGCGCCGCACCGCCGTCGTGCTGCTGCTGGCCGCCCTCGCCGCGCTGACCCTGAACGTGACGCCGGCGCTGGCCGCCCCAACACCGGCGCCGGCAGCGACGACCACCGACGTGCAGGTGGTGGCGTTGCCGTGCTGGCTCAACCCCGTCTGCGAAGCATCGAAGTCGGTGCTGGACACCGTCGCGGAGAAGTTCACCGACGGTGCCAAGGAGATGCTCAACGACCTCGCCGGCGCCATCGACACCGCGACTCAGGTCGACCTGACCGAGTGGTTCTTCACCCAGAACTACGCCGTCCTGCTCGCCGTATCCGCCCCGATCGTGCTCATGCTGTTCCTGTTCGACCTGGTCGGCGCCGTGCTGCGCCGTCGCAACCCGATCCGTTCCCTGATTGGGGTCTTCCAGGCCGTCTTCGGTGCCGGTCTCGCCGTCACCTTCACCGAGCTGGCGCTCGGAGCCACCGACGCGCTGAGCTCCTACGTCCTGCACCAGGGCATGGCCGGCTCGGCCCAGCGGCTCTCCGACGTCATGGCAGCCGGCCTGGTGACCGGCAGCAGCTCCGGCCTGCTGCTGGTCCTGGCGTTCTTCACCATGATCGCTGCCCTGGCCGTCTGGTTCATTCTCGTGCTGCGCAAGTTCGCGATCTACTCCGTCGCCGTCTTCGCCCCGATCGCCTTCGCCGGCCAGGCGTGGGCCGGCACGTCCCGCATGGCCAAGCGCTGGGCCGAGACCCTCATCGCGCTGATCCTGAGCAAGTTCGCGATCAGCGTTCTATTCGCGGTCGCCGTCTCCGCCATCGGCACGAGCAAGAGCATCACCACCGTCATCGGCGGCCTCGTCATGCTGATCATGGCGCTGTTCTCGCCGTGGCTGTGCCTCAAGCTCGTGCACTTCGTCGAGGTGCACGTCGCCGGCGAGATGCTCGCCAGCATGAAGAGCGGCGCCACCGCGCCCGCCAACGCAGCGGTCGCCGGGATGACCCGGGCCCAGCAGGCCCAGTCGCTGCTAGGCGGTTCCCGAGCCAGCTTGCCGACGTCGCAGCCCAGTAGTTCGCCGACCCTGTCCAAGCCAACCCCGCCAGCCGAGGCGCCCGCCTCAGGTGGCGGAGTGGCCGTCGGAACCCAGCCTACGGCTGCTGATGACCAGGCTGTCAGCACGCCGGGGTCTTCGACGGCGCCCGGCCTGGAGAACCCAGGGCAGTCGGCGGCGAAGCAGGCCACTGGTAGTGGGGCGCCCGTAGTTGGGGCAGGCACGGACGCTGGAGCTGCAGCCGCCGGCGCAGCAACCGGCGGTGCCTCCGTTGCGGCGACCGCGGCCGCAAAGCTCGGTAAGGGGGCCGTCGACCAGGTCGCAGCTACTCAGGAACAGGTGGCCACGGCGGGGCTGCCCGCTGCCACCGAAGGCGATACCGGTCGGGGGACGCACGCACCCCCTGTCAACGCCGGGGCGACAGCCGGACCGCAGTCCGAAACGGGCGCCGGGGCCGAGGTTCCCGCCGCCTTGCCTACGGCCGCCGAGTCGGGCTCGAACACGCCGTCTCCCGCACCTCCTGTCGGCCGAGACGCCGCCGGGCCGGTGCCTGAAGGTGCGTCGGCTGCACCAGCGACGCCACCGACAGCGCCGAACGTGCAGAGCGTGCCTGTCGACCCAGTGCACGAGAGGGCGAGCAGTCCGCCGGCAGTGACGGCTCGGGAGCCATCAGGTCCGCCCCCGGCAAGCGGCCGCCCTTTCCGCCCCAGTTCTGACCAGGAGTCTTGATGACTGAGACCGACGTTCCCACGTATCGCTTCGGGCCGCGTGAGACCGCTGGGGTCATGCTGGGGCTGCGGGGCGCGCAGTTGGGCGTGCTGGGGGTGGCGCTGCTGCTGGTCCTGGCGGGCCTGCAGTACGGGACGCTGGGGTTGGCGGTGAGCCTGCTCCCGGCGATGCTGCTGGCGGTGGTGGCCTTCTTGCCTTTCGCCGGCCGCCAGCTCGACCAGTGGGTCCCCATCGGCGTGGGACACGTGTTGCGGCGGGCGACCGGGCAGCTGTCCTACCGCGGCGGCCCTGCGGCGCTTCGCGACGGTGCGCCGCTGCCCGTGCTGGACCTGCCCGGCCGCCTGCACCCGCTGCGCCTGTTGGCGATGCCCGCCGGCGCGGGCGAGATCGCTGTCGTCAAGGACCCGCAGCGCAAGACCTACTCTGCGACGCTGGCCTGCCGCGGGACGTCGTTCGCGCTGCTGGAGTCCGGGGCCCAGACCCGCAGGGTGTGGGCATGGGGGTCGCTGCTGGCCTCTTTGTGCCAGGAGAACGGCAAGGTCGTGCGGCTGACCTGGCAGGAACGCGCGATCCCCGACTCCGGGGACGCGATGGAGCGCTGGTGGGCGGCCCGCGGCGTGGACGACGGCTCCGCCGCCGCTGAGGCGTACAAGCAGCTGCTGGCCCAGGCCGGGCCGGTCGCGCAGGTGCACGAGACGTACCTGACGGTGACGCTGTCGGCCAAGGCCGCGGCCCGCCAGATCAAGCAGGCCGGCGGCGGCGACGCCGGGGCGTTCACGGTGCTGCTGCGTGAGCTGACCGCGATTGAGGACGGCCTGGCCCAGGCGGAGATCGAGACGGCCGGCTGGCTGCCGCCCCGCCGCCTCGCGCAGGTGGTGCGCAGCGCCTACGACCCGGCCGGTGCGGCGACGGTCGACCGCCGCGGCGGCCACCACGGCGGCCTGAGCACGGGCGTCGACGCCGCCGTGGCGGGCCCGATGGCGGCGGTCGCCGAGTGGGACCACTACCGCACCGACTCGGCGCTGCACGCGACCTACTGGGTCGCGGAGTGGCCCCGCATGAACGTGCACGCGGGCTTCCTGACGCCGTTGCTGCTCGGCACCGGGGTGCGCCGGACGATGACGGTGATCGCCGAGCCGCTGTCGCCGTCCAAGGCCAACCGCGAGGTGCGCAAGGCCAAGGTCAACCGGGCCGCCGACGACGAGGCCCGGCGCAAGATGAAGCAGACCAAGACCCAGCGCAGCGAGCGGGAGGACGAGGAGGTCCACGCCCGCGAGGCCGAGCTGGTCAACGGCCACGGCGACTACCGCTTCCTCGGGCTGATCACCGTCTCTGGCCCGACGCAGGCCGAGCTCGAGGACGCCTGCGGCGCGGTCGAGCAGGCCGCCGCCAAGAGCCTGCTGGAGATCCGCCGCCTGTACGGCGAACAGGACGAGGCCTTCGGCATCGCCGCGCTTCCACTCGGCCGGGGTCTGAAGTGACCGGCCCGACCCCGACCCTGACCACCGTCCAGGAGGACGCCATGCCCGCCAACGCCGTGACGCCGGCCCCAGCACCGGACCTGTCCGCCGCCCCGGCCGCCTACCGCGCCGCCTTGGTGATCGCGGTGATCGGCGCCGGCACGTCTTACCGCGGCGGGCTGCGGGTGATGCTGGACCAGAAGGCGGCCGGACCGGCACCCGCAGCCCGGCCCGCAGCTGCCGGCAGGGAGCGCGCGTGAGCGGGCTGCTGATCGGCGGTCGGGACCGGCGCAGCAAGGCCCAGGCCCGCGCGGAGTGGGAGGCCAAGCGGGCCGCCAAGGCCGACCAGCGCGCTGCGGCGCGGGCGGACTACGAGTTGCGCAAGGCCGAGGCGCGTCCCCGCACCGGCGCCCACCGGCCGCAGGCCGGTCGGGTGCTGCGGGGCATCGCGTTGCCGCACCACCGGGCGACCTCAGCCCGGTTGCAGGGCCTGTACCCGTTCATCGCCGAGTCCGGCCTGGGCTCGTCCGGGGTCTACATCGGGCAGGACCACACCAGCCGCAGCAGCTTCGCGTTCTCCCCGTGGGACCTGTACGAGCTCGGTCACCTCAGCAACCCCAACGTGCTGCTCGCCGGCGTCATCGGCCAGGCCAAGAGCTCGCTGACCAAGTGCCTGATCTATCGCTCAGCGGCGTTCGGCATCCGCTCCTATGTGCCCGGTGATCACAAGGGCGAGTACACCAAGCTGGCCCGGGCGATGGGCTGCGAGCCGGTCGCGCTGGGGCGCGGCCTGGCCGCCCGGCTCAACCCGCTGGACGCCGGCGCCCGGCCGGCGGTGCCAGCTGGCAGCGCCGCGGAGATCGAGTGGTCCACCACCGTGCGCAACCGGCGGTTGCTGCTGCTGGCCGCTCTGCCCGAGACGCTGCTGGGCCGTGGGTTGACGCCGACGGAGTACACCGGTCTGGAGCTGGCCCTGGACCACGTCACCGGCCAGCTTTACGGCACCGATCCTGCCCGGCTCGCCAACCCGACCCTGAACGATGTGCTGTCCGCGTTGCGCGACCCCGACGAGCTGGCGGCCCGGGATGCCGGCATCGAGGTCGGTGTCCTGCACGAGGGCACCCGTGACCTGGCGCTGACGCTGCGCCGGCTGGTCAAGGGCGACCTGGCAGGGTTGTTCGACGGGCAGACCAGCGTGCCCATCGACTTCCAGCAGCCCATCACCGTGCTGAACCTGGAGCGGATCAAGGCCGACGACACGGTCCTGTCGCTGATCAGCACCTGCTCGTCGGCGTGGATGGAGTCGGCGCTAGCCGACCCCGACGGCGGCCGTCGCTACGTGGTGTACGACGAGGCGTGGCGCCTGATGCGCCACGTCGGCCTGGTCCGGCGGATGCAGGAGCAGTTCAAGCTGTCCCGGCTGTGGGGGCTGTCCAACATCGTGGTCATGCACCGGCTGTCGGACCTGCAGGCGGTCGGGGAGGCCGGCAGCGAGGCAGTCGCGCTGGCCGAGGGGCTGCTCGCCGACTGCTCAACCCGGATCATCTACCAGCAGGAGTACGACCAGATCGAGCGCACCCGCAGCGCCCTGGGCCTGACCGACGTGGAGGCCGACCTGCTCCCGATGCTCGGCAAGGGCGTCGGGCTGTGGAAAATCGGTCGCCGCGGCTTCATCGTCAAGCACGTCCGCGGCGCCGCTGAGTGGAACCTGACCAACACCGACGACCGGATGGTCCACACCGAGGTCGCTGACCCGGGGCCCCTGGCCGACCTGGCGGCCGGCGAGTGAGCTTCTCGGACTCCCGCCCGGCCCGGCCGGCGAGCCCGGGCGGGAGCAACGACCTGGCGTTCACGCTGCTCGTCGGCGCCACCGCCACCGTGATGAGCCTGTCGCTGCTGCTGTGGGCGGCCGGGCAGCTGTCCGGGGCGCTGACCGGGCACGGCTGGCCGGCCTCCACCCCCGGCCAGGCGCCGAACATCGCCGTCGACGCGGTCGCCCACCACGCCGGCGACCCGGCCGCAGCGTGGCCGGCCACAGCCCGCGACGCCGTCGCCGGCCCCGGCTGGGTGTGGGCCCTGACGCTGGTGCTGCTGGCCGCGGCCGCTACCGCCGGCTACGCCGCGTTCACCACCTGGCGGCGGGTCGCTGCGGGACGCGGCCCCAGGCGGCGCCCGGGCATGGCCAGCGGCAGTGACGTCGCCCAGCACCTGTCCGCCCGCGCGGTGCAGCAGCGCTCCGCCGCCGTCCGGCCCTCGCTCACCGGCGTCAAGCGCCCGGCGCCGCACCTGGTGGCGCTGTGCCTGGGACGCGACGACCTGACCCGGCAGGCCGTGTGGGGCAGCGTCGAGGACAGCTACCTCGTCCTGGGCCCGCCCCGCGCCGGCAAGGGCGTGCACCTGGTCATCCCGCTGACCCTGGACGCCCCCGGCGCGGCGATCGTCACCTCCACCCGCCCGGACGTGCTGCGCGCGACCTGGGCCCGCCGCTGCCAGCACGGCCCCGCCGTGCTGTTCGACCCGCAGGACCTGTCCGGGCAGGGCAACACCCTGCGCTGGTCCCCGGTCCGCGGCTGCGCCGAGCCGCTGACGGCGATCCTGCGGGCCCGCGCCCTGGTCGCCGGCGGCGCCAAGCTCGACGGCGGGACGGTCACCAACGGCGACTTCTGGCACAGCACCACCGAGGCGGTCGTGCGCTGCTACCTGCACGCCGCCGCCCTCGGCGGCCGACCCATCGCCGACGTCCTGCGCTGGGTCGGCAACCCCACCGACAACACCCCCGTCGACCTGCTGCGGCGCTCCCCCGGTGCCGCCGCCGGCTGGGCCGCCGAGCTCGCCGCCCAAGTCGACGCCGACAGCCGGCACCGCGACAACGTCTGGGCCGGCGTACGGCGCTCGTTCGACTGCCTCGCCGACCCGCGGGTGCTCG
>JAABUM010001167.1_pt1 | contig 40565 bp, 35 predicted proteins | sample 5559161 | NCBI WGS metagenome assembly JAABUM01 (sample SAMN10711868, study PRJNA513369) | rock metagenome | isolation source: Antarctica rocks | place: Antarctica: Victoria Land, Siegfried Peak nord
ACATGGCCTACCTCCTCCACTGACGCACCGGGACACGTTCCGTCGGGTGGCCGACAGCATACCCCAACCACCCCCGGAAGGGTCCAGCCAATTCGCCAACGGCATCGTAGAAACGGCCAGGGCGGACGAGATTTCTCTCATCCGCCCTGGCCGTCTGTCGTTCGTGTCGGTCCTACGCCGCGAGGTCGCGCTGCAACTCGTCGCAGACGCGCTCGTATTCGCGCAGGAGAGCGACCCAGAAATCTTCCCAGGTCGTCACATCGTTCCCCTCGGCCAGGCCGCGCTCGATCCGCGCGTAGCCGAGTTCGAGGCGGCGATAAAGGCTATCACGGTGCACTTCGAGCGCGTCCGGTTCCTGCGGCAGCGGCTCCTCGATTAGCTGTTGCGGCCCAACGATCCGGTAGCGTTCTTTCATCACCGTGTTCCTCCTCCGGTTCCCCGTTGCGCTCAAGCGACCTCGTTGCGCCGTCGCTGCAAGGCCTCGATCAGCGTCGAGGCATCGCGCCGATCGAGTTGATCGACCGGTTTGCCGTACAACTCCTGGCTCCAGGTGATCAGCTCTTGATCATCCAGCCCCGCCTCCCGCGCGATCGCGTGGATGAACTTCACCTGTCGCTCGGTGGCGCGCTGACTACCGGGATCACCAGTGGGCGTGGACTGCATCGCGGCGGTGTTCGCCTCGGCGACCTGTCGCCGCTCCCGCCCGGAGGCGAAATCGACCGGCGCATCGACGATCCGCATCGGGCCGCCGCGCCCGCCGGGTGCGCCCTGCCCGAACTCGTGATCCTGGCAGAATTGCGTGCCATAGCCTAGCGCCGCCAGCGCGCGCCCGATCGCCTTCGTCTCGGCCTTCTCCACGAAATCGCGGAAGTCGCCGATGCTCTCGCTCCCCCAGCCGGTCGCGCTGCCGCCAGCGGGGATGCTGATGCGCGCCTTGAAGACCGCTTCGTTCTCTTGCAACCGGACGAGTTCCGTCTCGATGTGCGCCTCGGGATGCTCGGCGCGGAGCCAGACGAGACGCCACTTCACTTCGAGATACTCGCCTCGCCCATTAAGGTTCACCAGATATTTCGCCGGCTCGAACGTCTCGTTCGTCGCCAACTCGGCCCGTTCGCTCATGTGCTATCCCTCCCTGCTGTGCTCACATCGGACCAGGAGAACATTTGTTCTATGGGTAGTATAGCGGCCTCGTGCGCCCCTGTCAAGGAATTTTGGGGACGTAAAAAGGCGGGAGCAGTCGCCCCCACCCGCAACGCCTTTTGCCTGCCCCGAGGGTTTTAGTCGGCTGCCGCGACCTGCCCGCCGATGCCGTAGGAATTGAGCTTGTCGAGAAATTCATCCAGCGTCAGGGAGAGCCCCTGCGCCGCGCTGACGCGGTCACCGTTGTGCTGACCGAGCGCCTCGTTGAGGATCAATCGCTCGGCCTCGTGCATGATCGCGCTCCACGCCGCGCCCTCGCGGACCCGTTGGCTGATGTCGATCAGGTGCCGATCGACCGCCGAGGAGAAGGTGATCATGTCGGCGCCGATCAGGCCACCCTGCGCCAGCACGGTCGCGCGGCGGATAGTGTTCTCCAACTCGCGCACGTTGCCCGGCCAGTCGTGGGTCATCAGCGCTTCCATCGCCCCCTCGGTGATGCGAGCGGGGAGCGAACCGGCCATGTAGCGATGCTTGTTCAGGAAGTGCTCGGCGAGCAGGGGGATGTCCATCTCGCGCTCGCGCAGCGGTGGGAGGTGGATATTGATGACGTTGAGCCGGTAGTAGAGATCCTGGCGGAAGCGGCCCTCGGCGACCTCCTGGATCAGGTTCTTGTTGGTCGCGGCGATCACCCGCACATCGACCTTCACGGTGATCGTGCCGCCCACGCGCTCGAACTCGCGCTCCTGCAGGACGCGGAGCAACTTCTTCTGGGTCGGCAGGGTCATCTCGCCGATCTCGTCGAGGAAGATGGAACCCTTGTTCGCCTGCTCGAAGCGCCCTTTGTGCTGCGCGATCGCGCCGGTGAAGGAGCCCTTCTCGTGGCCGAAGAGTTCGCTCTCCAGCAACGTCTCCGGCAGCGCGGCGCAGTTAACCTTGATCAGCGGACCACGACTGTAGGTCGAATTCTTGTGGATCATCTCGGCGGCGGATTCCTTCCCGACCCCGGTCTCGCCGGTGATCAGGACGTTCACATCGGACCGCGCCACTCGCCCGATCGTTTTGAATACTTCCATCATCGCCGTGGCGGTGCCGACGATCTGCTCCTTCGGGTCGCGCTCGCCGAGTTGGGCGCGCAACGCCTCGACCTGTTCGGTCAATTCCTGGCGCTTGAAGAAGTTGTTAACGGTGACCAGGACATGGTTCAGGTCGAACGGCTTGGGGATGTAGTCGTAGGCCCCGAGTTGGATCGCCTCGATCGCCATGTTCGCGGTGCCGAACGCTGTCATGACGATGATCGGCAGGCCCTCGACCCCATGCTGCGATTCGCGCAACACATCGATCCCCGTCTTCTTGGGCATCCGCACGTCCATCAGGACCAGATCGGCACGCTTCTCGGCCAACGCCGTCTGTACCTGGAGGCCGTCGGTCGCCTCACTGATCGTGAAGCCCTCCCCTTCCAAGAATTCCCTCAGGAGCTCCCGGATGGACTCTTCGTCCTCTGCGACCAGGATGTGCGGCATCAATCCTTCTCGATTCTCTGTTTTGCACGGGTATACTGTCCACATTGGTTCGCGCGGGTGCGATGCCTGGTGCCGCTATTATAGGGTCTCGCTGATAGCTCTGCCAGAACGCCGCTTTCGGGGAGGTATGAACGCATGAAGAATGCCGAGGCGACCGAGTTGAGCGCGCACCAAACGATCGTGGTGCATGCGGGGGGCGCGGAGTCGACGATCGCGATCGGTGCGGGGACGAGCGCCGTGCTCGGCAACGGAATCGTGGCGCGCCTCCCTGGTGTCCGGCGTGCGTTCGTGATCAGCGACGCGCGGGTCTGGGCGGCGCATGGCGAGGGGCTACGCGCGATCCTCTCCGCCGTCGGGCTGGCGTCGCTCGTGCAAGTGATCCCCGAAGGGGAGGGGAGTAAGAGCCTCGCGCGGGCGGGCGAACTCTACGACTGGCTGGCCGCCGAGCGCGCCGAACGTCGCGAGCCGATCATCGCCTTCGGCGGCGGGGTGGTCGGCGATCTCGCCGGCTTCGTCGCCGCCACCTACCTGCGCGGCGTCCCGCTGATCGGGGTGCCGACCTCCTTGCTGGCGATGGTGGACAGCAGCGTCGGCGGGAAGACAGGGATTAACCTCCCGGCGGGGAAGAATCTGGTCGGTGCCTTTCTCCAGCCCGAATTAGTGATCGTCGACCCCAACTTCCTGCGAAGTCTCGATCCGCGCCAGCAGCGCTCCGGGTGGGCCGAGGTGATCAAGTACGTCGGTTTCGAGCGTAGCGTGCCGGGTGTGACCGGGCCGCTGCTACTCCCCCTGTTGATCGAGCAAGGCGACGCGTTGCGTGCCTTCGCCGAACCGCTCTGCACCACAACCATCGCCCAATGCCTGCGGATCAAGGCGGCGACGACCGAGCAGGACGAGCGCGAGACGGGGCTGCGGCGTGTCCTCAACCTCGGCCACACCGTCGGCCACGCGATCGAGGCGACCGCCGGGTACGGGCGCTACACCCACGGCGAGGCGGTGGCGCTCGGCCTCCGCGCGGTGGCCTTGCTGGCCGAGCGCCGCGAACTCTGCCCGGCCACATGGTCAAGGCAATTGATCGGGCTGGTCGACGCCTTCGGCCTGCCCGACCGGATCGAGGGGTGCGCGCGCGCCGACTTGCTGGCCCGGATCGGCAGCGACAAGAAGGTGCGCGCGGGGCGACCCAACTGGGTCCTCCCGGTCGCTCCCGGCGAGGTGATCATCAGCGACGACGTGCCGCTCGATGAGGTGGCCGCGATCCTCGGCGAACTGGGGGCGTCCTGAGCCACCCGCGCTCAGTGCCGCCCGCGCAATCGCCGGACGATGCGACGCGCGCGTGAGGTGTGCGCCTGCGCGGGCGTGGCGAGCGGCTCCGCCGGATCGGCGAGGAGCACGACCTGATTCCCGGCGATCTCCCCCTGCGCCACCAGCGCCGTCAATCCTTGCGGGGCGAGGCGGGTGTCGAGATAGACCGTACCGGTCGCGTCGGCCTCGATCGATGGGAGGGGTACGTTGGCGTGCGCCGCATCGGGCGGGAACGCCGCCCAGAGGCTGATCGGCTCGCCCGGCGCGAACTGCCCGGCGATCGCCTGCAACGGCGCACCGTCCAGGTGCCCCTGAAGAGGAGCGGGGATCGCCTGTGGCGGCAGCGCGAGATCCCCCTCGTGGTGATGCGCCCCCTCGAAGCGATCCTCCCAAGCCAGCCGCGCCGTTAGCGGCGCGGGTTCTGGCACGCGCTGAATCAGCGTCATGGCGACCGTCGGCGCGCGACGGGCCGCCTCGCCGTCCGGCACCGGGTAGGTGATGGCCGCGACGAGCGTGCCGCCGCCGACCGCCAGCCGCGCCTCCGCCGCGTCGCACGCCCAGTTGAGGAATTCGACGCCGGGCGGCAGCGTCACGGTGAGGGTGACCGCCGCCGGGACGGCGCTGCCGGTGACCTCCGGCGCGAGCGTGACGTGCAGCGGCATCCCCCCCGGCACCCCGCGTCCCGGCAGCAGCCCCCTGCGGAGCGTGAGCGCCGGGCGGGTATACGGCTGCCAGAAGGGCTTAGCGAAATGCTCCCGCCGGATGACGTGCAGGCAGCCGCGCTGCTGGGGGCGGCTGGTGAGGATCATGTTGCTGGCGTGCAGCCGGTAGTAATAGAGCGGCTCCGCCACATAGCCGCCGCCGTAGCCCGCTTCCAGCACCGTGATCCAGAAGCGGTAGTCCCAGAGGGCGGGGAGGGTGCGGAAGCCGCCGAGTTCGATCGCGACGCTGCGGCGCACGATCGCCATCGTGTCGATGAAGTTGCGGTGGACGAGCATGGCCGGGTCGGGCGGATAGCTGCGCCCGATGTCGCCGGGACGCACGCCGATCTCCTCCCAGGCCGCCACCGGGGCCTCGCCCATCCAGCGGCGATCGGAATAGGCGAAGGCGAGGTGCGGATCGGCGTCCAGGCGTGCGGCAAGCGCCTCGATGAAACGCGGCATCAGAGCATTGTCGGCATCGACGTACGCCAGCAGGTCGCCCGTGGCGATCGTGATGCCGTGGTTGTAGCTCAGGCAGGCGTCGCGAAAGTCCACGCGCTCGTAGCGGACGCCGAAAGGCGCATACTCCGCCGCGATCGCCGGCGTGTCGTCGGTGCTGGCGTCGTCCACGACGATGACCTCGTCCGCCGGGCGATCCTGCGCCAGGACGCTCTCCAAACATTCGCGCAGATAGCGCCCGTAGTTGTGACAGGTCACGACGACGCTCACCCGCGAGCCCATGCACACTCCCACCCGCGTAATCGCTCGAGCGGCGATCGTCGCCGTCAGGTGCGGATTGTACCCGCGCCCTCGCCCCCTGCCTAGCCGGGCGTGGGCGGGGTACACTGTCGGGTGTGGCGTGCGGCGCGTGCAAGCCGCCCCGCCGCGATGGTGACGAGGGCGCGTGCGAGAAGTGGGAGCGGTTTGGATAAGCGAGACGTGCAACGACGGAATAACCCGCTGCGCTACGCCGCCGCCTTCGCAGGCGGGGCGCTCGTCGGGGCGGTGGGGATCGCCGCCTTCACCGGGCGGGAACTGAATAGCCCGCGCCCCCATACCTGGCGCGATAATTACACCTTCACCCCCTTCGAGGTCCAGGTCAGCTACGAGGAAGTCAGCTTCGTCACCGAGGATGGCCTGACCCTGCGCGGCTGGTGGTTCCCCCACCCGGAGAGCGATCATGTCGTTGTCGGTGCGACCGGGCACAAGGGGACGAAGCCCGATCTGCTCGGGATCGGTTCCGGCCTCTGGCGCGCGGGTTACAACGTCCTCCTCTTCGATTACCGTGGCTGCGGCGAGAGCGACCCCGCGCCCCTCTCGGTCGGCTTCTACGAGCAGCGCGACCTGCGCGCCGCGATCGCCTGGGCGCGCGGGCGGGTGCCGGGCGCGCGCCTCGGCCTGATGGGCTTCTCGATGGGAGCCGCACTGTCGATCCTCGCCGCCGCGACCGACCCATCGATCCGTGTCGTCGTCGCCGATTCCGCTTATGCCACCCTCCAGGGGGTCGTCGCGAACGCCTACGGGCGCTACCGCGTCCCGGCCTGGCCCTTCCTCGCGCTCAGCGACCGGTACAACGGCTGGCGCTACGGCTATCGCTACGGCGCGCTGCGTCCGGTCGAGGTCGTCGGGCAGCTCGCGCCGCGCCCGTTGCTGATCATCCACGGCACCCGCGATGCGGTGACGCCGGTCGCCCACGCCCACCACCTGTACGATGCGGCTGGTGAGCCGAAAGAGCTGTGGATCGCGGAGGGCGCGCACCATTGCGGGGCCTACTTCCTCGACCGCGAACGCTACGTCGCGCGCGTCGCCGACTTCTTCGCGCGCGGCCTCGCCTGATCGCGCAACGCCGACAGCTTGACGAAACGAACATCTGTCCGTATGCTACCCGTACGGTCACGATGTGCGGCGCGTCGGCACGGGCGGATGAGGGAGCCATGAGCGAGACGGACGAGCGGCCAGCGCGCGGCGCACGACCGCAACAGGCGGCACTCTTCGAGGTCGGCAAGAGCGGCAAGGTCGGTACGGGGGTCGCCACCGTCTCGGCGCTCGCGCCCGACGCGCCGGTCGCGGTGGCGATCTACTGGTATCGGCGCTATCTGGAGCAGGGCGGGCACGCCCGCAACACGATCGAGTCGTACTGCTACGATCTCGCCCTGTTCGAGGGGCAGACCCGCCCCAAGGCGATCGAGGCGCTCAAGGCGCGCGACATCGCCCACTTCCTCGGCGAGAGCGAGACGCGGTCCACGCGCAAGCGCCGCCTGACCTCGCTCAGCGGCTTCTTCAAGTATCTGGTCGGCGCGGCGAAGGTGCTGCCCGCCGATCCGAGCGAGAACTTCTACCCGGACCCGATCCCGCTGAAGACCCCGCGCCCCCTCTTCGCCGCCGAGCAGGAACGCCTGCTGGCGGCGGCGGCGACGGATAGCGCCCGCGCGCATACGGCCCTCTGGCTGATGCTGCGCCTGGGCCTCTCGCGCGGGGAACTGCTGACCCTGCGGACCGATCACATCGACCTGGTCGATCCCCAGGCTCCGGTTGTCTACATCTACTACGACAATCCCCGCTGGAAGGGGAAAGAGCGCCATCTGGCGGCCCCGCCGGAGTTCGCCGCGATCTACGAGCGTCTGCTGGATGAGTACGCGCCGGACGGCACACTCTTCCCGATCCTGCCGCAGTCGGTGAACAAGATCGTGGAGCGCGTGGTCGAGGCGGCGGGGCTTGGCCGGGATGACATCACCCCGCAGACGCTGCGCGACTCCTACGCGGTCGATCAGGCGCGCGCGGGGGCCGATGAGGATCGCCTGATCGCTGTCCTCGGCCTGGCGGACGATCCGCGCAACCGACACAGTGTCGGGCGCTACCTCAAACTCGGCGCGCCGCCCCTCTGATTGCCGGCTAACCGCATCGTTCGGGAAAGGTTTGGGTCTGGGTACTTGCCCGGCCCCGCAACGTGCTTCCGCGATACATACCTCACGGGCGATCAGGATTTGAGGGCGAGACGATGGAGGCCGAGGGCGAGGTCGGCCAACTGATCCGCATCCTGGATCTGTCCCAGCCAGCGCGTCGGGATCGCCGCGATCCCTTCGCGTGCCCCGGCGAGCGCCCCGGCCACCGCGCCGACACCGTCGGCGTCGTCCCCCAGGTTGACTGCCGCGATCACCACCTCCTCGAAACCGTCGTGGTTTTCCAGGGCCCAGAGGGCCGCACCGAGCGTTTCCAGCACGAAGCCGCCACTGCGCACCGCCGCGCGTGACCGGCGCGGGGCGGCGCAGACGACGTCGCGCACGGCCTGCTCGGGGATCTGCGCGGCCACCCGCTCGATCATGCCCTCACGGCGCCCATGCAACAGTTCGCCGATCGCCAGATCGGCGGCGAGGGCGCTCCAGACCGAGAGGGGGTGGGCGTGGGTCAACTCCGAAACGAGGCGACCATCGCGGAGCAAGGCCGCCGGGCGGCGCGCATGGAACAGGCCGAGCGGGGCGCTGCGCGTGAGGCTGCCATTCCCCGCCGCCCGCCCGGCGAGTTCGCGGGCCACGCGCGCGCCCACATCCGCCCAAGGCTGACCTTGCTCGTGGTAGCGGATAGCGGTGCGCGTGATGTAGCCCGCGTCTTTCGGCCCGCTCCGGAGCCAGACGCCGAACTCGGCGGCGATGTCGGGCGGATCGACCGCGCCGCGCGCGATGATGCTCCGCGTGATGACCAGGGCGAGCTGGGTGTCGTCGGTGTACTCGCCCGGATCGAGATTCAGCCAACCGCCTCCCAAGAAGTCGCGCACCTCGCCGTAGCTGTCGGCGATCTCCGCGCGGGGCATGAATTCGAGCGGCGCGCCGAGCGCATCACCGATCGCCAGTCCGACCAAACACCCGACAAACTGTCCGCGCGGCAAGGACTCCGTCACGCCAACCCTCTCACGCTGATGGCCGGGAACCGATGGTATACTCTTGCGTAACTATAATACGGGTGAGGGCGGTTCGGTGCCGAGGAGTTGCTGCATGGTCCCTGTCGTGTTCGGTGTTATGAGCTGGATCGTCAACATTTTCCCGTGGGTCATGATGGCCGGCTGGCTCGTTGGTATGGCCGATCCGTCGGGTCGCTGGACGGCGACGCGCGTGCTCAATGCGATTACCCTGCCCTTTATTCGGCTGACCAGTGGCATGTTACCGCGAATCGGCCAGTTGGACATCTCCCCGCTGCTCGTCTTCCTCCTCTCGTACGTCGTCAGTTTTTTACTCGGCAGGCTCTACCAGACCTGGTTCTGAGCGCGCCCTCACTCGGGAGTGATCGATGCCCATGTCGCTGATCGGTATTCTCGGCTACTTCATCCAGATCCTGCAATTCGTCTTCCTCGCGCGTCTCGTCGCCCAACTCTTCGACGCGCAGGCGCGTAACCCGATCACCCGCTTCTTGCTCCAACTGACCGAGCCGATCCTGGCCCCGATCCGCCGCCTGATGCCCGCCACCGGGGGGCTCGACTTCTCGCCGACGATCGTATTAGTGCTGTTGTTCTTCTTGCAACGCTTCCTGATCTCGTCGTTCTAGCACTTCAAATGTTCGAGGGGGGGCTGCCGCACCCCCCCTTTCGGGTACGTACCTGGTGGCACTATGTCCGCCGCATCGACTGTTCGGGCGGGTGCCTCAGCGCGCGGCGTTGATCGCGGCGCGCAGGGCAAGCGTCGCCCGCCGCGCCGCCGCCGCGAAGTCGTCGCCGGACGAGGCGTAGGTGATGCTGCGCCCGGCATTGATCAGCACGCCGTATCCCTCGGTATCGAGTCCGGCGCGTACCGCCTCGGCCACATCGCCGCCCTGCTCGCCGACACCGGGGATCAGGAAGGGGGCGGTGGGGAGGATTGTGCGGATCGCGGCGATCTCGCGGGGATAGGTGGCCCCGGCGACCACGCCGCACGCGCCCGGCGTGGCGAAACGTTCCTCCCAGGCCCCGATCTGTCGCGCGACCGCCCGATAGAGCGGCGTCGGTGTATCACCGGCCCCGTCCCCCGCACGCACGACCGCGAGGTCTTGCAGTTCCCCGGCGCTCGGGTTAGAGGTGCGGCTGAGGATGAAGATGCCGCGCCCCCGATAGGCGAGGAAGGGGGCGAGGCTGTCCGCGCCGAGATAGGGGTTGAGGGTGACCGCGTCGAAGTCGAGCGTCCCGAAGTAGGCGGTGGCGTAGGCGGTCGCGGTGCTCGCCATATCGTTGACCTTGGCGTCGAGGATGGCGGGGATGTCGCGGGGGATCAGCGCGCGAGTGCGTTCCAGCGCCTCCAGACCCGCCGGGCCGTGCGCGAGGTAGAAGGCGAGATTCGGCTTGTAGGCGCAGGCCACGTCGGCGGTCGCCTCGATGATCGCGCGATTGAACGCGACGATCGCCCCGGCCGGATCGTGCGCCGCCCGCGCGCGCAGCGCCGCCGGGAAGCGCTCGATGTTCGGGTCCAGTCCGACGCAGACAAGACTGTTGTTGCGCGCGGCAACTTCGCGCGCGCGCGCGGCGAACGATACCTCCCGTTCCATCGCTCGTACTCCTTCTGTAATTGCTGCCCGCCTGGGCGCTTCCCTCGCCCCTAGCAGGTCGCCGTGGGGCGAAGTATAGCGTCCGATCCTCTCGCCCGGTATTCTACTGTACGAACGAAATGTACGAGCATTGTGTATGTGAGAATCGACGCGCTATATTCCCGTACGTTCATTTTTGTGGTATGCTCATCGGTAAGCATCTGGTACGGTCATGCTACCGCGATCTGGTATGACGAGGGCCAGCGCATGGAAGCACCGCCACAACGGCGCGGTGACACACAAGGAGGGGCGCTTGTTCGCGCGTTGGAAGCGATCGTCGCACGGGCTCGACGGCCACCCCTTGTACGGTCTCGGCCAGCAGGTGCAGCGGGGTAAGCTGACCCTCACGGAGGCGATGGCGCGTGTCGAAGAGACGCGCGAACTTCGCGATCTCTCCGATAGCCAGCTAAGCGAACTCGACAGGCAGATCGGCACCGTGCCCGAGACGCAGCGCGGCTTCGCCTACATCCTCGCCTCGCTTAATTACGCCGCCGCCAAGGCGAAGGGCTTCCGCCGCGTACAGGTCGATAGCGCCTTGCGTCTGGTGGAGTTGACCCACGAGACGCCCGCGCGGATGAGCCTGCTGCACGAGGCGCTCGCCTCGGCGCGTAAGGTCGGCTACCGACGCGGTGAGAAAGTCGCGCTTTCCATCCTGGCCGGTATCTATACGCAGGACGGGCGCTACGAAGAAGCGGTCGTCCTCTATAAAGAACAGGTTGAAGGGGCGAAGGCGGGCGGCTATTCGGCGATCGATGTCGATGCGCTGCTGGCCCTCGGCGACATCTACCGCTATCTCCAGCAGCCCGATCTGGCGCTCGACACGTTCGAGCGCGCGGTTCGGGTCGCCGGTGCCGCCGGTCAGCCGGAGGGGCAGATCGAGGCGTTGACGCGCGCCGCCGAACTCTATCTGCTGCGCGGTGCCGCCGAACAGGCGCTCGAAGCGCTTCAGCGTGGCATCGCCCTCGCGGAGGTCGGCAAGGATCGGCACATCGAGGGTGAACTGGCGGGGCTCCTCGGGGATCTCTACGCGGAAGTCGGGCGGCCCGACGAGGCGAACGCGAGCTATCGGCGGGCGCTGACCCTCACCGGCGAGGAGGTGCAGGGGCAGATCGACATCCTGACCCGTCTCGTGCCACTCTGCGTCGATTCGGGGGAGTGGCAGGAGGCCGCCGATTACGCCCGGCAGGGTCTGCTCCTGTCCAATGGCGCGCTGCCGACGCAGGATGTGCGCTGGCTCCTCGATCTGGCGCTGGCACTCCTCGAATTGGGGCGCGATCAGGAGGCCGTCGATGCCGCGCGGGATGCCCTGATCCTCGCGCGGGCGAACGATGCGGGTGGGCGGTTGGAGCACGATGCGTTGGGGCGACTCGGGGCGTTGCTGACCGAAACCGGCGCGTGGTCGGAGGCGACACGCCTCCTCGAAGCGGCGTTGGATCTGAGCGAGCGGCTCGGCGATGAATCGTCGGGCGCGACCTGGCTAACGAACCTCGCGCGCTGCTCCTGGTATGCCGGGGATGCGCCGGGCGCGATCCAGTGGTACACCGAGGCGCTGAACATGGCCCGCCGCCTCGGCGATACGGTGCTGGAGGCGCATATTCTCGGCAGCCTCGGCACTCTCCTGCGCGATAACGGCCAGCCCAGGCGAGGGCTGGAGTACTACCATCAGGCGCTCGACCTGAGCCAGCAAGGTGGCGATGCGCGCGAGGTGGTGCGCTATCACATCATGCTCGGTCGCACGTATGGGGACCTGCGCCACTACGACGACGCCAAACGTTCCTTCAACGAAGCGCTGAACCTGGCGCGCCGCCTCGATGATAAGCGCGGCCAGGTCGAGGCACACCGCCGCTACGCGACACTCCTCCATTCGCGCCGCGATCGCGAAGGGGCGATGGCGCAGATCGTGGCGGCGGCGGCGCTGGTTGGTACGCTGGACGATGCACGCCTGGTGGCGCTGACGATCCAGGATCTGGCGGCGATGCAGGAAGAGCTGGGACGTTGGGAAGAATCGGCGGCGAGCTACAGGCGGCTCCTCGACAATGCAGAGCGTGCGGACGATCTCCCCGGCACGCTCCAGGCGCATTTCCAGCTCGGGCGCGTGTTGCAGTTCCAGCGCTCGGATGAGGCGCACCAGCATCTGCACCATGCCCTCGATCTGGCGCAGCGACTGAACGAGCAGGCGTTCATCGAGCAAATACGCGCGTATCTGCCCCCGCCGGTCGAGTACGGTATCGACGCACCGCAATAACCATCGAGCGGGCGCGCCGCGACGGACATCTGCGCGTGGTATCCCGCGACGTCATCCTTCCCTCGACAGGTCCGTCCCCCTCGACTATACTGTACGTACACACCGATCCGGCCTCGCCGCCGGGGATAAGGAATGCGGTATGCAACGGCACATCGCGCCACCGAAACGGTGATTCCGTCTGCGGATTGTGGACGTGTACGTTCGAGGGGACGCCATGACGATTAGCCGCGAACGAATGATGATCGCGTTGACCGGGCCGGGGCAAGCGGAATTCGCGTCGCCCGGCGCGCGCCATGCCGGGCGTAACCCCTGGCTCCTCGTCAGTTCGGTCGCGCGCCGGGCGCCCGAGCTGCCGCCCGATCTCCTGTGCCTGATCGCGGAGCCGATCGACGCGGAAGCGCGTGTCCCCGCCGCCACCGGGGCCGGTATCCTGTCCGGCATCCGCGACATCTACGCCGCGAGCGATACTGCCGATCCGATCGTGGCGCTGACGGCGGCGCTCGCGGCGGCTAACCTCACCCTCTATCAGCAGAATAGTAGCATCGCGCCTGGTCGGCGTTTGTTGATGGGGCTGACCTGCCTCGTGGCGCGCGGGCGCGAGCTGCTAATCTGCCAGGTGCCGCCGACCCAGATCGTCCTGGCGCAAGATGGCCAGGCGGTCGCCCTACCCGAGTTGACAACCTGGAACGCGGACTACCAGCCGCACACGCGCGAGCGCGCGCACGGTTTGGGGGTGGCGGAATCGCTCACGCCCGTTCTCTTCCGTGCCACCCTCGAACAGGGTGATCTGATCACCTTCTGCTCCTCCAATCTCGCCCGTTTGCTGGCCGCAGGGGATGGTGCGACCCTCGAACCGCTCGTCGGCGTCGATCCGGTCGAGGCGGTCGAGGCGTTGGCCGCATTGGCCGAGCAGCACGATCTCGATCCCGCCTACGCGGCGAGTGTTGCGCCGCACGTCACCGACCTCCCGCCCAGCGGGGGCGAGCGCTCGGATGACGAGCAGCAACGGCTCGATGATGCCGAGCCCGAGGGCCAGGAGCAGGGTTGGTTCGGGCGGAGCCTGCGCGAGATGCGGAGCCGTTCCCCGATCATCCCCTGGCGGCGGCGCGGTCTGCGCCGCGACGCTGCGCCGAACGAGATGCCGGATGATGAGGACAGCGCCGACGATCTGTCACCCGCGCCCGACTCGCCATCGCCGGACGACATCGAGGTGCGAGTCAAGCACACCCCGCGCATCTGGCACGATACCCGCGCTGACGAGGGGTGGGATGACGAACACGCCGCTGAGTCTGTCGCCGCGCCCCGCCAGTACGCGGTGCCGCCCGTGGATGGGAACGATGAGGAGTTCCAGCTCCCCTCGCATCGGCGCGTGCGTCGCGGGCCGCTACAAGGGCTAGGCTCGTTCGCGGCCATGGTGCTGCTCGGGGCGGGAACGGTTGTCGAGCGACTCGTCCCGCGCGGTAGGGGTCGGCGCAACGCCCGCTATCTGGAAGGCGGGCGGCGCAACGCCCGCTATCTGGAAGGCGGGCGCGGGCGCGTCTGGCCGATCGGCAGCTTGGAGCGGTATCGGAGTGCGCGGCACCCGCTCGGTCGTGCCATGCCCTTCCTCCTCGTCGGTGTGCTCCTCCTGCTCACGGTCGGGGTTGTCCTGACCGTCCGCAGCCAGCGTGCGCAGGCCGAGCAGGCGCGCTTCGATAGCGCCCTGGCGATGGTGGCCCAGAAGCGCGAGGCGGCGACGACCGCCACCGATCGCCAGGCGGCACACAATCAACTGCTCATGCTGCCCGCGACCCTCGCCGTCATTCCCGCCGCCGACAAGCCGGGTCGTCCCGAGCGGATCGTGGCGGAAGCGGCGGCGCTCCAGATCGCACAGGACCGGGTTGACGGCGTGCAACGGATCGCCGCCGACGCGATCGCGCTGCTGGCCCCCTGGCCCGCGAACGCCGGCCCGAACGGCACCCGCCCGCAACTGGTCGTCGGTGACGGGAAGCAGTATGTCCTCAGCAACGGCACGGTGTACTGGATCAACAGTGGCAAGGCGCTGACCAAGCTATTAGGCAAGGGCGACACGGTCGCCGGGGTGAGTGTTGGCGCGATCCTCGGGCTCGCCTGGCGCGAGAGTAGCCTGTTCGTCTACACCGAGACGCAGGGCTTTGTCCGTGATAGCGGGGGCATCTGGACTGCGCTGCCGCTCGCCGCGAACGGGCGGAAGATCACCGCCAGCGAGAGTTTCGGGGGCAATCTGTACTTCCTGGAGGCGGAGCGGGGGCAAATCGTCAAGTACGCCTCCGGTTCGTACAATCAATCGCCGCAGCCGTGGTCGACCTCGAAGCTCAACGCGGATCTCGTCCAGGCTGTTGATCTGACCATCGATACCGATATTTACGTTTTGCTGGGCGATGGCCGTGTGCTCGACCTCTATCAAGGCGATGTCAAAGCGACACTGACCCCCGCGACGGTGCCCACCCTGGCCGGTGCCACCGCGATCGCCTCGACCCTGGATGGGAAATGGCTCTATATCCTCGACCAGCGCGAGGGGCGGATCGTGCGCCTCGGGCGGGATGGCAGTCAGGTGACGGTGTACAAGCCCGCCGATGGGGCCAAATCCTTCACGGGCGGGCGCGATCTTGCGGTGGATGAGGCGACTAACACTGTCTACTTGACCACAGATGAAGGTCTGCTGACGGTGCGACTACCCTAAACCAAAGCTTCGATGAGAACTACATACACGACGCTACGAACCATGTAGGTTGCACCTGAGCTTTGGTTCAGGGTCTTTCAGTGGGGGCAGCGGGCGATCACCCGCGTGCTCGTTGGCAAAATATTCGGGCGTCATGGTACGCTTGCTGTATTGGCAAACGATAAATCACGGGCGACAGCGCAGCCGCTCGGAGACGTGCCGTGGTGCTTGGTGCGAGGTCAGTGATGGGACCCCTCGAAAAACGCCTGCTCGGCGAGTTCGCGGTCTATTTGCTCAAACATTCCGCGCCCGCGGCGGAAGATGTGCCGGGTGGTATGCCCCGCGCGCGCGCCGAGCGCCGCCGTTGGTTCGCGCGAGTCTACCGCGAATGGCAACTGACGCCACGGGTGGAACTCGCGGGGCGCTCGCCGTATGAGGCGATCAACGCCGAGCGTGCGGCACATACGGGTGAGGTCGCGCGCACCCTGCCGAGACCCTCGATCGAACTGTACACCGATCTCCCTGCGCTCTTGCCCGCCGACACCGCCGAGAGTACCCCGCGTAGCGCGGCTCTCCCCGCCAACGATGACCGCGCTGGTGCCGCAACGCCCGGCACCGTCGAGCCCGGCGAAACAACTCGCTGGCGACAACTCGCCGATCGCCTCTTCGGCTCCTGGCTCGATGAGCAGTTGGACCGCCTGTAGCAGCCCTCTGGCGCGTTGTCCATGCCCCGCAACACCGCCATATTTCCTATACGATGGCGCTTGTTCGGGCGGAGCCCCTGTGGTAGCCTACAGCAAGTTCCTCCGTTGTCTTCACCATCCCACGACAGGGCGATGACCAGCCACCCCATATTCATGCTCGACCGCCGCCGCCTTATCGTGATCGATAGCGGTCGCACTGCCGGTCCGTGGGGCATCCCGATGGCATGGTGTCTCCTCGCAGATAGCGGTTCTCCCTTCGCCGTCGATCCGGTGCCGCTCAACCGTATGGTGCCGCGTTAAGTTCACGAGTATTGTGGCCGCTCGCCTGCTCGGTCGGGCGGAGCGGTGGCGGAGCGATGGGGAATCGGGTATCGTACCGGGACATTCGTCGTTCTCGCCGTATCTGATGAGCGGTGTTGCACCGTGCCTCGTTGTCCATGATAGGGTCATCGCCGTTCGATCCTTTCTTATCGTGCCAGGCAACGGTAGAACGCACGATGCTGCGCGCGTGAACATCGTGTGGCCCGATGCCGACCCCTGCGGCGAGCGGCGGCGCGCGAGCTTCTGCTACCGGGTGTCCCGCGATCGGGCGCATCGCTCGTCGTTGGTGCCGGTGCTCTGAGCAAGCATTCGCGTTTCGTCGCGGTCCCAGACGATCACGAGCGGTCTTCGGTGGCGGCGGATGCCGCGTGACGCGAAGGTGATGATGCCCGAAACTCCGCTCTTCGGTACCGATGGCTGGCGCGGCGTCATCGCCGAGGATTTTACCTTTGCAGCGGTGCGACGTGTCAGCCAGGCGCTGGCGCTCGAATTGCGCGAGCGCCAGGGTGGGGCCGAAACCGCCGCTGCCCTGGTGATCGGCTACGATACGCGTTTCGGCTCGGCTCGCTTCGCCGCCGCCGCCGCCGAGGTCCTCACGGCCTTCGACATCCACATCTATCTCTGCACGCGCCCGGTGCCCTCGCAGGTGGTCAGCCAGGCGATCATCGAGCGTGGTGCCGATGGTGGCCTGGTGATCACCGCCTCGCATAACCCGGCCCAGTTCAGCGGGATCAAGATCCACGCGGAGACCGGTGCGCCTGCCTCGACCGGTTTTTTGCAGGCGGTGGAGCGTCGCATCGCCGCCCTGACCGTGGCGGGGGCGGCCCCCCCCCGGCGGCCCCTCGAAGCCGCCGAGGATGACGGGAATCTCGACCGGATCAATCCCCTGGAGGGATATCTCGCCGCGCTCGGCGAGCACTTCGATCTCGATGCCCTGCGCGGGGCGGGCCTGACCGTGGCCGTCGATGCGATGTACGGCACCGGGGCCGGGATCCTGCCCGCCCTTTTTGCCGAAGGGACGACGAAGATCATCGAGATCAACGGAGCCGCCAATCCGCTCTTCCCCAACATCCACGCCCCCGAGCCGATCGCCGTCAACCTGACGCGCCTCACGCGCGTGGTGCAAGATGGGAATCCGGCGCTCGGCATGGCGTTCGATGGCGACGCCGACCGCCTTGGGCTGGTAGGGCGCGGCGGCGAGTACATCAACGGACAGACCCTCTTCGCGCTCCTGACGCTGCACCTCCTCGCGGTGCGGGGCTGGAACGGGCCGATCGTGAAATCGCTCAACGGGACCACGATGATCGATGTCCTGGCGGCGGACTTCGGGGTGCCGGTCTTCGAGACGCCGGTCGGATTCACGGCGATGGCCCCGGTCTTCATGGAGCAGGACGCGATCATCGCCGGGGAGGAGACGGGCGGCTTCGCCTTTCGCAATCACGTCCCCTATCGCGATGGGATTCTCTCGGCCCTTTTCCTCCTCGATATCGTGGTCCAGCACGACGGCGACCTGACCGCCGCCCTGCGTGATCTGGAGGCGCGCGTCGGACAGTGGTCCTACGAGCGACTCGATCTCCCCTGTCGCCGCGAACAGGCCGAGGCGGCGACCGCGCGCATCCGCGATGCCGCCCCTAAGCGTCTCGCGGGGATGCCCATCGTGCGCGTCCACGATGCCGGTGGGCTGAAATATTATCTCGAAGACGGGAGCTGGCTTCTCGTCCGTTCCTCCGGCACCGAGCCGGTGCTACGCCTCTATGCGGAGGCCCGTTCCCTCGAGCGGGTCCGCGAGCTTCTCGCGCGCGGGCGCGAACTAACGGGGTTATAAGTTCGCGCCCGCACCGTGCGAAAACGTCTCGGGCCGAGCATTCCGCATCCTGACCATCGAATAATGGAGTGTCGCGGGTAGCAGCGCGTGATAGAGCGGCCAGAGCGACGGCGTGAGCCGCAGCTCTACGCCGCGCGCCGCGATGCGCGCCAGCAGGTCGCCGACCGGCTCGACCCGGTGCGGGGTGACCGCCACGCGCGAGATCCGATAGCCTGGCCCCTCCGTCGCGTGGAACGACCCTCCAGGGAGGTGATAGGCGAACAGCGCGGTCTGCCGCACCCGCTCGAGCCAGCCCGCCTCGATCGCGAGCACCATCCGCGCCGCCGTCTGCCCCAGAAAGCGCGCCCTGTCTTCCGGTGTGGTCGTCGGGAGCGCCCAGAATGCCACCCTCGGACACTCACGGGGTAGCCAATACAGGGGGGCGTGCTCCGCGTCGATCGCCCAGACAGCGGCGGGGAGTTCCGGTCGGCTCGCGATGGTGCGCGGGACGAAGGTAACGATGTTCGCTTCCTCGCTGAAGTGGTAGAGGATGTCGGTCATCGGTGCCTCTTGCGGTGCTCGCTCGGCGCTCCCCAGGTGCGACGCATCCGGATACCCGTCCTCCCCCGATACGCGACCGCGATCACTCCGCCAGCGTCTCCCAGTCCTCGCCCGTCCGTAAGACACCGTAGCGCCGGACGCTGTCCCCTGGCACCGTCCTTCGGGACAGTGCCAGGGCGGTGCCATCTCCACGCCGCAATGTGGCGGTGCTCGACGCCAGCGACGCTTCGGCACTCGATCTTCAGGTTGGCACCGGCCTCCTGGCGGTGATCGTCCCGCGCATAGTGACGACTTGGTGCTCTCACCGCGGCTACCGGATCGGCTGGATCGCGCACCATTCCCCGCTGCCGACCCCCGATCGGCCGGGGATCTGGTTCGTCCTCTCTCCAACCGCCGCGTCGATCGTTGCGCAGGTCGCCGCCCTGGTGATCGGCTCCTACGCGAGCGCCAAGGACATGCGTGTGAGCCGCCTGCGGCGGCGGGGCGAGATTCCGGCCACGCACCCGGAGCTTGCGCCCACGGCGCGCAAGCGGCCAGAAGGTGTCGGCACAGAAAAGGGGCAACGGCTGGTCTTTCGCCGTTGCCCCCCCTCGTGATGCGCTGCGCTGCGCTATCGTTTCCGGTCTCCTTCGCGCGCCGCGTCGTCGCCCCCGACCAGATCGCGCTCGTCTTCGTTGAACGCGGCGAGGAAGTGCCGCGCCGCCTCGGCGTCCGAGGCGAGGACGAGGAGGTCGTGCGGGCTGGCGAAGGTGACATAGCCGGTCAGGGGGCCGGCCATGCGGATCAGGGCGGGGATCCCCTCGTTAGCCAGCAACCCCTTCCACATCTCGGCGATTGCCGCGTTGGGGGCCGAAGCGATGCGTACCAGCGGGGCACCCTTCTCGGACATCGTTCCTCCGCGCCTTCCTGACGAGCCCAAGGACGCTACATTGTCCCTCCGCATGGTCAGCGCTGTCTAATCCTGGCGCAGGCGAGCGATCGTGACCCCCTCGCCGCCCTGCTGATCGCGCTCCCCTTCGGTCCCGGCGACGAGCGGGTGCTGGGCGAGGAACTGGCGGATCGCCTGCCGTAACGCGCCGGTGCCCTTGCCGTGGATGATCCGCACGAAGGGCAGCGAGGCGAGGTAGGCGTCGTTCAGGTAGCGGTCGAGGGTTTCCTCCGCCTCCATCGCGCGCGTCCCACGCACGTCGATGTCGAGCGGCACCGTCTCGCCGCGCGCGGGGACGATCGATACCGCCGGGGTGCGGCGCGGCACGCTCGCGCGGCCCTCGCGCTCGGCGGTGCGAACCTGATTGCGACTCAGACGGGTCAGATCGCTGAGCGGACGGCGCAGGCGGAAGGTGCCGACCTGTACTTCGGCCTCGCCGCCATCGCGCAGCTCGATCACATCCCCCTGCTGACCGAGCGAGGCGACGATCACCCGGTCGCCGGGGCGGATCGCGACCGGGGCCGGGCCGCTCGGGCCTGGGGCGGGCCGGGCCGCCCGGACCTGGCGGACCGACTGGCCGAGGTCCGTGGCGCGGGTTTCCGCCTGGCGCAGCCACTCCCGTGTGACCGCGACCTGCTCGCGGTCGCGTCCCAAGCGGCGCAGCTCCTCGCGGATGCCCGTCAACTCCCCTTCGAGTTCGCTCAGCGCCCCCTCGCGCGCCGTCACGCGGGCGCGCTCCGCCTCGCGCAGCGTCTCCTGGGCGGCCCGGCGGATTTGCTCGGCCTCCTGCTGCTCCGCGACCGCCGTCGCGCGCGCGGCCTCGGCGGCGTCGCGCTCGTCCTTGATCTGGCCGAGCAATTCATCGACCTGGACTTCCTGCGGGGTCAGGTAGCTGCGCGCCCGCCCGACGATCCCCTGCGACAAACCGAGGCGCTCGGCGATCGCCAGCGCGTTCGAGCGCCCCGGCACGCCGATCAGGAGGCGGTAGGTGGGGGAGAGGGTCTCGACATTGAACTCCACCGAGGCATTCTCGACGCCGGGGGTGGTGTAGGCGAAGCTTTTCAGTTCGGAGTAGTGGGTCGTCGCCACGGTCAGCGGCCCGCGATCGAGGAGGGTCGCGACGATCGAGCGGGCGAGGGCCGCACCCTCGGTCGGGTCGGTCCCGGCCCCCATCTCGTCGAGCAGGACCAGACTGTCCGCCGTGACCCGCGCGAACATGTCGATCACATTCTTCATGTGCGACGAGAAGGTGGAGAGGTTCTGCTCGATGCTCTGCTCGTCGCCGATGTCGGCGAAGATCTGCGAGAAGACCGAGACGACCGAGGTCCGGTCGGCGGGGATGTGCAGCCCCGCCTGCGCCATCAGCGTCAGCAGCCCGACCGTTTTCAACGCGACGGTCTTGCCGCCGGTATTCGGGCCGGTGATCACCAGCACCCGATAGTCCTCGCCGAGCGCGATGTCGATCGGCACGACGTTGCCGGTCAGCAGGGGGTGGCGGGCGTGTTGGAGGACGATCCGGCAGGGCGCGTTCTCGTCGGCGATCGTGGGGCTGTTGGCGTCCAGATCGAGGCTGAAGCGCGCCTTGGCGAGCTGGAAGTCGAACTGGGCCAGCCCGCCGACGGTGCGCTGGAGGGGATCGGCGTTCAGGGCCACGACATCGCTCAGCCGGCGCAAAATTCGCTCGATCTCGTGCTCCTCGTCGCGCTGGAGCTGGCGCCAGGCGTTATTGAGTTCGACCGTCTCGATCGGCTCGATGAAGACGGTGACGCCGCTGGACGACGAGTCGTGAACGATGCCGCCGACCGCGCCACGCGCATCGGCGCGCACCGGGATGACATACCGACCGTCCCGCATCGTGATGATCGGCTCGCGGATGGCATTGCCGTACTTCTGCGACGTGAGCAGGCCGTTGAGGCGTTCGAGGAGGCGGTTGTGCGCGGTGCGGAGGCCCGAGCGGATCCGCGCGAGTTCCGGCGACGCGGTGTCGAGGATCTCGCCGCGCCCGCCGACCGTACGCCCGATGTCGGCTTCCAGGCCGGGGAACTCCTCCACGGCGACGAGCACGTCGCTGAGGCCGGGGTAGCGCCCCTCGGGGTTGGGGAGTCGTCGGAAGGCGCGGCGCAGGTTGCGCGCCGCGCCGAGCGTATCCTGGATTTCGAGCAGTTGCGAGGTATTGAGCAGGATCCCGATCTGTGCGCCGCGCACGATCTCGCGGATGTCGCGCGCGCCACGCACGCTGAAATCGGGGACGCTGCCGAGGAGCGCTTTCGCCTCGTCGGTCAGCGCTAGGGCGCGTCGGGCAGTCGGGGCATGATCGCTCGGCGCGAGGTCGAGCGCGAGTTCCGATGCGACCGAGTAGGTGCAGCGATCTTCGAGCAGATCGAGGACTTTATCGAATTCGAGAATCGCCAGGACACGGGCATCCACGGATATGGCCTCCCAATTGACAACCCCCGGCACGGGCCGGGGGCTGCACACAGCATACTGAATTGTACACATTGCGACGACCGCGCGACGAATCGGGGGCACCGATCCGGGCGCGGTGCTAGTTGCCGGATATGAGGAGTGGCGGCAGCCCTTGCGGCAAGAAGGGGCGCAAGGGCAGGACGACTACCGGCACGAAGCGCAAGAAGAGCGGGACGAGTGTCGAATTGGTCAGCTCGTGCTGCACCAGGAACATCGTCGGGCTGCTGGCGAGGGCGGCGGTACTATTCAAGAGTTGTAGGAGCAGGCTCGTGACCATCGTCGCCAAGACGGCGGCGAAGATGGCGACCACGATGCCGAGTACGCCACCGCTGAGGTTGTTAAGGACGCCGGTTCTGCGCGCCAGGGTCCGCAGGAAGAAATTCCGTCCCAGCGCGATCGAGATCGCGAGCGAGGTGATGAACAGGAGCAGGAGGAACGCGGTCAGGTTGCCGGCGAAGGGGTTCATCTGCGGGAAGAATTGGTGCAGGACGAGATCGGTGAATGGCTGATAGAACCAGGCAGCCAGGAGCGTGCCACCATAGAGACCGGCGAGGGTCGAGAAGACTTTTCCCAGCCCGCCCACGAATGAGAGTAGCACGGTGCCGCCGAAGAGCGCCATGATCGTTAGATCAAAGATGTTGGCCATAGCGGGCAGCCCTTTCGCTGGGTGTTACGACTAGGTGATGGCTTGACCGTCGGGTTCCCTCCCATTGTACGATCGCTTCGGGGAAGAGTAATTGGCACTTTAGTCCCGATTTCCGCCACTCACGTCCCGTCGCACACTTCCCCATCCATCCGATAGCGGGCACGGCGTAGCGCCGCACCGCCGAATCGCGCTTGCCCGCTTGACAAGAACATCTGTTCGCCCCTATACTGTAGGGAAAGTAGGCGATCGTCCCGGAACGGTGTGCAGGTCACCCGCCAAGGGCGCGGCGGCGAATCCCGGATGGACCGGTACACCAGCAAGATGGAGCGGGGGCGTATGAAAGAGCTTTCACCCAGACAGAAGCAAATTCTCACCTTTATCGAGCACTTCCACGCCGATCGCGGGTATCCCCCGACGATCCGTGAGATTCAGGGCCAGCTGAAGCCCGCCTCCAGCGGCAAGCCGGTTTCGACCAGCGTGGTCGATTACAACCTCAACATCCTCGAAGACCGCAAGCACATCCGCCGTAACCGCCACATCTCGCGCGGGATCGAGCTCGTGCAGGCACCCGGTGGGGCGGCGAATCGCCTCTCGATCCCGGTGCTCGGGCAAATCGCCGCCGGTACACCGATCGCGGTGCCCGATGATCTGGCGGAGGGGGAGTTCGCGGAGAATATCGAGGTCAACCTCGAACTCCTGCCGTCGCGCACCGATGGCCTTTTCGCGCTGCGGGTCAAGGGGCAGTCGATGATCGACGCCCTGGTAGATGACGGCGACCTCGTCATCTTGCGCCGCCAGGAGACCGCCGAGAATGGCGAGGCGGTCGCGGTCTGGCTGAAGGATGAGCGCGAGACGACGCTGAAGCACTTCTACCTGGAGGGGTCGCGCGTGCGCTTGCAGCCGGCGAATTCGACGATGGAGCCGATCTACACGCGCGCCGACAACGTGGAGATCAAGGGGCGGCTCGTCTCGGTATTTCGCACCGTCATCGGGTAGTCACGATCGCTCGCTATCGCTCGGGGCCAGTCGCAAGACTGGCCCTCATCGCGTTCGCCGCGCTATCCTCTCGTGTGATGGCGTGGCCTGATCGTGTCGAGGTTGCCGCTCGCCCGCCGCACCACGCCCCACATGCCGCATAGGCTGTGCCCCATTGGCAAACACGCGCGGCCTGTGATCGGTTGGAGGAGTAAGCCCTGGACGCACATGCGGCCCTCGCGCGCGCCCGCCTCGCGCCCGACGCGCGCGCGCTGCTCGACCGGGCGGCGATGCTCGCGCTGGCGCGCGGTGCCACGCCGTACCTGGTCGGCGGCAGCGTCCGCGATCTCCTGCTCGGGCGGGCGACGATCGATCTCGACCTCGTGGTCGTCGGCGACGCGATCGGGGTGGCGCGGGCGCTGCACGAGGCACTGGGCGGCACCGATGCGGCCCTGTTGCGCGTCCACGAGACGTTCGGCACGGCGACCGTCATCCCTGGCGAGGGGCCGCCGCTCGACCTGATCACCGCGCGCCGCGAGAGCTATCCTGTGCCGGGCGCGCTCCCCGTCGTGACCCCCGGCACCCTGGATGACGATCTCCGCCGCCGCGACTTCACGATCAACGCGATCGCCCTGTCCCTCGACCCTGCCACGGACGGCCAGTTGTACGACCCGCTCGGCGGGCGAGCCGACCTGAACGCCGGGATCGTGCGGGCCTTGCACGCCGACAGCTTTCGCGATGACCCGACGCGCCTCCTGCGCGCCACCCGCTACGCCGACCGCCTTGGCTTCAAATTCGATGACGCGACAGCGGCGCAATTCACTGTGGCGCTCGCGGCGCATGTCTTCGACACGATCTCGATCCAGCGGCTGAGCCACGAGTTCGTCCGCCTGCTGGCCGAGGAGCGCGCGGCGGCGATGCTCGATCGGCTGGCGGGGACAGGTTCGCTGGCAGGGTTCGCGCCCGCCCTGCGTTGGGGCGTGGATGAGCGTGCAGCCTTTGTGCGCCTAGAGCGCTTGCGGGATTCGTCGCTATCGCCATCGTCCGCGTTGTTCGCTGCGCCCCTGTGGGAGGTGCGGTTTGCTGTCCTCACCGCTGCTCTCGTGCCAGCCGCCGCGCGTGCCGCTGCGGAAGCGCTGGAACTACCGAGGCGGGTCTCGGTGCTGGCCGAACAGGCGGCGGCGCTTATGGGGGCGCTGGTAGATGGTCCCCTGCCGAGGGTCGATTCTACCCTCGGGCGTCTCCTCGATGGCTATGATTTGGCGGCGATCGAGGTCGTGCTGGCCTGTGTCGCGGCGCTAGAAGAGCGGCAAGCGCTTCTGCGCTATAGCTTGGTTGTGCGCGAGGCGAAGCCGCTGCTCGATGGCACGGCGCTGCGTGCCCTCGGGGTGCCCCCCGGCCCGATCTACCGCGAGGCGCTGGCGGCGCTGCGCGACTTCAAGCGGGATCATCCCGCTGCCGACACCGAGGATGAGCGGGCGTTCCTCCGCGCCTGGCTCGCGGCGGCGGGCGTCTGAGCGCCCCACACGCGCAACGATCGGACCCGACCGCGCGTATTGTATAAGGGGATGAATGGGCCAGATCGCCTTGCGGTGTGCGCCGCATCGTGCCGTCCCCCACCGACTACGGAGAAAGGATCAGCGAACGCATGCGTGACCTCTCGGGGCAAACGTTCGGCTCGTATCGCCTCGAAGGGTTGCTCGGGCGCGGCGGCATGGGCGAGGTCTACCGCGCGCGGCACCTGCGCCTGACGGGTCGCCTCGCCGCCGTCAAGGTCCTGCTCGCGTCCTTCGCGTCGGACCCCGACTTCCTGCGTCGCTTCGATCAGGAGGCGAACAGCGCCGCCTCGCTGGACCACCCCAACATCCTGCCGGTCTGGGATTACGGCGAGCAGGACGGCACCCCTTTCCTGGCGATGCCGCTGGTGCCCGCCGGCAGCCTGAAAGAACTGCTGGAGCGACGCGGCCCGCTCTCCCCGGCGGAGGCGGAGCGGTATCTGGCCCCGATCGCCGAGGCGCTCGATTACGCCCACTCGCGCGGTATCCTCCACCGCGACGTGAAGCCGGCGAATATCCTCCTGCGCGAGGATGGTCGACCGCAGCTCGCCGACTTCGGCATCGCCAAGGCGATCGAGGCCGGGCAGACGCCGAGATTGACCCAGGCGGGGGGCGGCATCGGCACGCCGGAGTACATGGCCCCGGAGCAGATCGAGGGGCGAGCGGAGCCGCGCAGCGATCTCTACGCGCTGGGGATCGCCCTCTATCAGATGCTCAGCGGCCAACTTCCCTACGACGGTGCCACCCCCTACGAGGTGGCGGTGAAACAGATCAGCACCCCGCTGCCGCCCCTCCGTCGCCTCCGCCCGGACCTCGCCCCCGCGATCGAGACGGTGATGGCGCGCGCGCTGGCGAAAGACCCCGCCGCGCGCTACCCCACCGGACACGCCTTCGCGACGGCATTCCGCGAGGCGATCGCGCGCCCGAACGCGAGTCCCGCGCCGGTGCCGGGCCTCTACGATCAGCGGACCATGCCGCTCTCGGTCGCCCCGGCGCTCGCGGCGGAGCCGGGCGGGCGTGGTGCCGCGTCGCCGCCGCCAGTCGCGTCGGCGCGGCGCAATTCCTCCTGGCCGCTGCTCACCGCCGCGCTGGTCGTGGCGGTGCTGATCGTCGGCGTCGGCGGGCTGGTCGCCTTTCGCACGCTGGTCGGTGTGCCGCCCCCACCGACGTCGACCCGCGCTGCCGTGGTCGTCCCACCGGTCGATCCGACGCTGACCGCCGTGGCCGCGATCAACGCCACGACGGTCGCCGACATCAATGCGACCGCCACCGCCAGCGCCGCGCAGGGGGCGACCGCGACGGCGAACGCCAGTGCCGCCCAGGCGAGCGCCACTGCGAACGCCAGTGCCGCACAAGCGAGCGCCACTGCGAGCGCCCTCGCGGCGGAAGGGGCGACCGCGACGGCGGCGGCAGGCGCAAGCGCGACCGCCCACGCCGCCAGCAGCGCCACCGCGCGCGCCGCTGCCGCCGCCGCCGCCGCGACCGAGAGTGCGAACGCCACGGCGACCGCCGCAGCCAATGCGACCGCGACGGCGAATGCCAACGCCGCCGCGAGCGCAACTGCCCGCGCCGCCACCCCTGTCCGCACGCCGACCGCGACGGTGCCCCCGCCGACCAACACCGCTGTGCCGCCGGCGCGCACAGCGCCGCCCCCGACCGCTGCGCCGACCCGCGCGCCCGCGTTCCCGCCCTCCGCCGCGGCGAGCGCCGCCCCCTCCACTGCACCGACGCGCGCGGATACGGGCAATTGGGGGCCGACCCTCGCGCCGCTCAGCGGCGGCAAACGTTATACCGATCCGGCGAATCGCTTCTCATTCAGCGTGCCGAATAACTGGGTGCAAGATCAGAGTGCCACTACGCAGCTCACCTTCGCCCCGGCGGATACTTCCTCGACCTTCAGCACGTCGCTCGATCGGCCCGCCGCCGCGACAAGTCTTGAAGCGTTCAATGCCGCCGTCGAGCAGCAGCTTCGCGGGCAGCTGACCGGCTACACCGCCGTCAGTCTCGATCGCGTGCTGATCGATGGGCATCAGTCCTACCGGCGCGTCTCGCGCGGGATGGCCCAGGGGCAGAATCTCCAGGTGATGCAGCTCTACTTCATCGACAATGGGGCAGTCCACTTCCTCACCTTCGTGACCCGCGCGGAAAGCTTCGATCGCCTCGCCGCGACCTTCGATGGCGTCGGTGGGAGCTACAAGGTCGGCCCATAGGGTCGCCCCGGCGCGGGTGGGGACCGCTCTGGGCGCGTGCTATACTCTCGCCACAGTGATGCCCTGTTCGGGGGAAAATAGTGTGCGGGACGGTGTGGCAGCGTGGGCGAGCGAGCGACCGAGACAGCCGAGCAGATGGCGGCGCGACCGCGCGGCAAGGCTGACTTGCACATCCACACCGCCCACGGTGACGGCCTCGATACGCCCGAGGCGGTCGTCGATTGGGCCGAGTCGCGCACCGATCTCGACCTGATCGCCATCACCGATCACGATGAGGTGGAGGCGGGCCTGCGCGCGCGCGCGTACGCGTTGCGGCGCGGCTATCGCGTACAGGTCATACCCGGTGTGGAGATCACCACGCGCGGCGGCCACCTCCTGGCGCTCGACGTAGAGCGGACCTTTCGGATGCTGCGCCCGCTGAACGAGAGCGTCGCCGAGGTGCGCGCCGCCGGGGGGCTCTGCATCGCCCCGCATCCGTACAGCTGGCTGACGACGAGCATCGGCGAGCGGGGGTTGCGGCGGTTGCTCCCGCCGATCAGTCCGGCACTGCTCGATGGGATCGAGGTCTGGAATCCTTCGCTGGCCGGCAAGGTCGCCCACGAGCGGACGAAGGTTGCCAATGTCATGCGCTGGAGCCTCGCCGAACTCGGCGGGAGCGATGCGCACGCCGTCGATTTCATCGGCAGCGCCTACACCACCTTCCCCGGCCACACCTGGGACGATTTCAAGCTGGCGCTGACCGCGCGCACCACCCGCGCCTACGGGCGTTTCTGGTCGGCGGCGGAGGTCCGCCCGATCGCGGTGCGCCAGACGGCGCGCGCCTGGTTCGTCAGCCCGACGGTCAAGATCCGCCGCACGCTCGCGCGGCGGCGCGCGCTGCCGATCGTCGCCCCACCGGAGCAGCAGGGCGGGGCCTGATGAAGATACTGCTCGTCTCGCCCTACGATTTCACCTATCCGGGCGGCGCAAATGAGCATGTTCGGTTTCTCGCGGCGGAATACCGCTCATCGGGTCACGAGGTACGGATCCTCGCGCCCGCCTCGCCCGATCGCCCGCTGCCCGACGAGCCGGGCCTGCACACCATCGGCAAACCGGTCGCGGTTCATGCCAACGGCTCGAACGCGCGGATCACCCTCTCATTGCGCCTCTCGGGGGAGGTCAAGCGCTACCTCGCGAGCGAGCAGCCCGAGGTGATCCATCTGCATGAGCCGTTGATGCCGGCGCTGCCGCTGACGGTCCTCTACCACGCCGAGGCGCGCAAGGTCGGTACGTTCCACGCCTTCGCGGAGTCGAATCTCGGCTACTTCTACGCACGCCCCTTCCTGCAACCCTTCTTCGAGCGCCTCGACGCGCGGATCGCCGTGTCGCAGCCCGCCGCGACCTTCGTGGGGCGCTACTTCGGCGGCGAATACGACATCATCCCCAACGGGATCGAGATCGGCGAGCTGGGCGCTGTCGCGCCCCTGCCGCAGTATCGCGACGGTCGCCCGACGATCCTTTTCTTAGGACGCTTCGAGGAGCCGCGCAAGGGCTTCCGCTACTTGCTGCGCGCCTTCGCGCTGGTCCGCGAGCAGTTCCCCGATGCCCGGCTCCTCGTCGTCGGTGGCGGGGCGCGGGAGCGGTTCGCCGATGAGTTGACGCGCGTGGGGGCGGCGGGGGTGGAGTTCACCGGCTATGTGGACAACGCCCTGAAGTCGCGCTACTACGCGAGTTGCGACATCTTCTGCTCGCCCGCGACCCGTGGCGAGAGCTTCGGGATCATCTTGTTGGAGGCGATGGCGTCCGGGCGGACGGTGATCGCCTCGCGCATCCCTGGCCATGCCAGCGTGATCACGCACGGGGAGGATGGCTGGCTCGTCGCGCCGCAAGACCCGGTGGCGCTGGCGCTGGCGCTGGTGCGGATGCTGGCCGACCGCGACACGCGCGAGCGGATCGCCGCCGCCGGGCGACGGACGGCGCAGCGCTACGCCTGGTCGGCCATCGCCCGGCGCGTGCTGGCGGTCTACGGCGATCGGACGGGGTCGGCGGCGGTCGCCGGTCCGGGCGGCTCGCTTCCGGCGGGGGTGCAATGATTAACGAGCGGATGCAGGAGTGGGGTCGGGTGCAGGCGCGCCGGGCGGCGGAGTGGCTCCGCTGGACCGGGCTGACCCCGAACGCGCTGACGATCATCGGACTCCTGCTCAACTGCGTCGTGGCGATCGTCCTGGGGCAGGGGTATCTCTTCGTCGGCGGTATCCTCGTGCTCGGCGCGGGCCTCTTCGATCTGCTCGATGGCGCGATGGCGCGGATCACCGGGCAGATCACGCCGTTCGGCTCGTTCCTCGACTCGACGCTCGATCGGTACTCCGAGGTGATCCTCTACGGCGGGTTACTCTTCTACATGATCGGCACGCCCGATGCGCGCGTCGGGACGCTCCTGATCTACCTGACGATCTGCGGCTCGATCATGGTCTCGTACGCGCGGGCGCGGGCCGAATCGCTCGGCTACAGATTGCAGGTCGGCCTGCTGGCCCGCCCGGAGCGGATCATCATCCTCGCCGCCGGGCTGATCTTGGGGCATCCGCTCTGGGCGCTCTGGTTGCTGGCGATCTTCACCAACGTGACCACCATCCAGCGGATCTATCACCTGTGGAGCACAACGGTCCAGGCCGCGCGCAAGCCGACCGCCGATAGCGGCCAGTGAGAGCGCACGACCGTTGATCTCGTTGCGTCCTCGCGCCCGGCACCTGCGGACTGATCCGTGGCACCGGTGCCACTTGATCCGCACCGGTTGTCCCGACGCGACGGTGTCAGCGCAACCATGTGGAACGCGATGATCGCGCTGCTCAGCGCGAGTGCCATCGTCGCGATTACGATCGCCCTGATCATCATTCAGCCGCGCGGCCTCAACGAGGCGTGGGCGGCCACCGGCGGCGCGCTGGCGATGCTCCTCTGCGGCTTCGCCACGCTCGGCGATCTCGCGCGGGTGACGCGCGAGGTGTCCGACGTGCTGCTGTTCCTGGTCGGGATGATGACCCTGACGGCGGCGGTCGAGCGCTCGGGGCTCTTCGATCTCCTGGCCTTGCGGACGGCGCGCGCGGCGCGCGGCTCCGGTATCCTCCTCTTCCTCGGCATCTTCGGGCTCGGCTTCGCGATCACCGCCCTCCTCTCCCTGGACGTGACCGTGCTGGTCCTCACGCCGATCGTCTATGCCCTCACCGCGCGCCTGCGGATCGCGCCCCTTCCCTACCTCTTCGTCTGCGCGCTGATCGCCAATGTCGGCTCGCTGCTGCTGCCGATCAGCAACCTGACCAATCTGCTCGCCTACGGGCTGCTCGGGCTATCATTCGCCCACTTCGCACGCCTGCTGGCGCTGCCCCAGCTCGCCGCGCTCGTCGCCACGATCGGCCTCCTCTATCTCCTCTTCCGGCGACAGATCCCGCGCCGATTCGACCCGACCGACCTGCCGGAGCGCCCGGAGGGGGCGGAGCCGGGCTTCCTGCGGCTCGCCGCGCTCGTCCTCATGGTGGTGCTGGCGGCGTTGCTGATCGTCGGCACCCTCGGTCGGCCGATCGCCCTGCCCGCGCTACTCGGTGGGGCCATCATGGGCGCGATCGCGGTCCGGCGCGGCGCGGCGACCGTGCGCACGCTGGCCGGGGACGTGTCCTGGAGCCTCCTCCCCTTCGTGATCGGCATGTTCACGATCATCCGCGGGGCGGAGCGGATCTGGCTGGATCGCCTCGGTGGTGGCGTGAACCTCGGCACTGGCGGCCTGCCCGATCTGCTCCGTATCGGCTTCGTGGCGGCGTTCGGCGCGAACCTCATCAACAACATCCCGATGATCGGCGCGCTGATCGGGCTGCTCGGCAACGCCGCGCCCCCCGCGCGCGAGCCGCTCGCCCTGGCCGCCCTGCTCGGGGTCAACCTCGGCTCGATCGTGACCCCGTTCGGCTCCCTCGCCACCCTCCTCTGGCTGGCGATCATCCGTCGCAAGGGTGTGCAGCTCTCCTCGCTCGGCTACATGCGCGTGAGCATCGTCATCGCGCCGCCGACCCTCTTGTCCGCCACGCTGGCGCTATGGCTCGTCCTGCGCTGAGGCACCTCCAGGGAGGCAACGATGGTGGCCCCGCTGCCCGATCTCCGCGTTGTCCGCCGCCTTATCGCCACCTATTTCCCGCGCGGCGCTGCCCCGCAGGTCGAGCGTGCGACCGACGGTGGTTCGACCTTCGTCTACCGGATCACGCGCGGCGACGAGCGCTTCTATCTCCGCGTCCTGCCGGAGATCGGCGATTCATTCGCCCCGGAAGCCCGCGCGCATGTGCTCCTGCGCCAAATTGGCGTGTCGGTCCCCGAGGTGCTCGCCTACGAACATCGTCATGCCGAACTGGGGCTATCGGTGATGCTGACCACCGAGATCGCGGGCGAGCCGCTGAGCCGCCCGACGGGCGAGGTCGAGCGTGCCGCGATCCTGTTCGCGGGCGGGCGCGAACTGGCGCACATCAACAGCATCCCGGTCGTCGGGTTCGGCTGGGTACGGCGCGACTCGCCCGTGGTGATGGCGCTCAGCGCCGAGCTGCCGACGAACAGTGACTTCCTCCTCGGTGAGCTGGCGGCTGATCTCGCGTTGCTGTCGTCGCGCGGCCTCCCACCGATCGAGCGCGTGGCGATCGAGGCGGTGGTCGCGCGATGCACCGCCCTGCTCGACACGCCGCAGGGCTGGCTCGCGCACGGCGACTTCGATCCGATGCATATCTATGGACAGGACGGACGCTACACCGGGATCATCGATCTCGGTGAGATGCGCGGGGCCGATCGCGCCTATGATCTGGGGCACTTCGCGTTGCGCGCGTGGGAGGCCGACCGCTCCTTCGATCTCGGCGCGCTGCTCGCGGGCTATACTGCCATAGCCCCTGTGCCGGATGATGTGATGCGGCGGATCACCGTGGCGGCCTTACTGATCGGTGTACACGCGCTGGCTCGTCGCCTATGTAAGCGCGCCGCGCTGATGCTCTCCGACGACCTGTTGCGCGGAGTACGACGAGCACTCATGCTCCTCCACGAGTGAGAGGGGACAGATTGTTCGTGCCATTGTTCGCGCGCCGCGCCCGCTGGTATGATCCCGGTGCAGATGCACCCAGCGAAGAGTAGCGAGGCAGCCGTGTCGCTCGCGCCGCGCCATATCGTGATGGTCGCCCCGTTCGGGCTCGCGCCAAAGGCGACGACGCGCGCCCGCGCCCTGCCGTTGGCGGCGGCGCTGGTCGCGCGCGGGCATCGGGTCACGCTGATCGTCCCGCCGTGGGACGATCCGGCGCAGAGCGGTCTGGAGTGGGTCGAGGAGGGGGTGACGATCCGGCACATCGCCCTGCCGCGCCGCTGCGAGACCGCCGGGATCGTCGCGCGCCTGCGCGCCGCGATCCGCGCCGCGCGCCCCGATCTCGTCCATGTCTTCAAGCCGAAGGGGCATGGCGCGCTGGCCGCGCTCGGCCTGGAACGACGCTACCCGGTCGTGGTCGATACGGACGACTGGGAGGGGCGCGGCGGCTGGAACGATAGCGGGCTCTACGGCCCGGCGCAGCGGGCGCTCTTCGCCTGGCAGGAGCGCGATGCGCCGCGCCGCGCCGCCGCCGCGACCGCCGCGAGTCGGACGCTGGAAGGGCAATTGTGGGGCTTCGGCCTGGCACCCGAGCGGGTCGCCTATCTGCCGAACGGCGTCGCGCACGCGCGGCATGGCGGCTGGGCGCGCGCGCGGGAGGCCGCCCCTGCGGTGCGCGCGCGGCTCGGCCTGGGCGATGCGCCGACGGTGCTCCTCTACACTCGTTTTGTAGAGTTCGCGCCCGCGCGCGCGGTGGCGATCCTGCGCGGCGTGCGCGAACATGTCCCCGACGCGCGACTCCTGGTCGTGGGGCACGGCCTTGGCGGGGAGGATGCCGCGCTGCACGCGGCGGCGCGGCTGGCGGGACTCGACGCCGCGATCACGCAATTGCCGTGGATCGAGTGGGCCGACCTGCCCGCGACCCTCGCGGTGGGGGACGTGGCGATCCTGCCCTACGCGGACACGCTGATCAACCGGGCGAAGTGCTCGGTTAAGGCATTGGATCTGCTGGTGGCCGCACGCCCGATCGTGGCCGACGCGGTCGGGCAACTGCGCGAGACGCTCGTGCCGGGCGAGAGCGGCGTGCTGGTGCCGCCCGATGAGCCTGCGGCCTTCGCCCCGGCGGTCGCGGCCCTGCTGCGCGATCCGGCGCGGCGGGCGGCGCTCGGCGCGGCGGCGGAGCGCCGCGCCTGGGATAGTTTCGATTGGGCGCACCTCGTCGTGCGCGCGGAGGAGTTGTATGCGCGCGCCTTCGCCCGGCACGCCGGGTCCGCGCGCCGGAGGGGTGGACGATGAGCTTGCTGACGCGCCCTGCCACAGCGCCTGCCGGGCCGCGCCCGCTGGACGACGCGCGCGGCAAGATCGCACCGCTGGCGCTGACCGTCCTCGTCTGCATGGCGGTCTACGCGCTGTTCATCCCCCGGATCATGGCCGCGCTGGCTCCGCTGACCGGCGACGAGCCGTTCTACGTGATGACGGCCCTCTCGATCGCGCACGATGGCGACCTGGACGAGACGAACAATTACGCGCAGGGGGACTACCGCGCCTTCTATCCGCCCGATCCGCTCCCGGCAGGTTGGCAGGGCTGGCCCTCGTTCCCGCGCGAATTGCCGCCCCACGCCGCCCATAGCGTGCGTCCCGGCCTCTACTCGAAGCACGGGCTGGGCGTGGCGGCCCTGATCCTGGTGCCGTACCTGCTCGGCGGTCGCCTCGCCACGATCCTCTTCCTCAACCTGGTGGCGGCGCTCGCGGCGGCGAACATCGTCCTGCTGGCGCGGCGCTATGGGCACGGCTGGCTCGGGGCGGTCGCGCTGGGGCTGCCGCTCGTCTTCGCCGATCCGCTGATGAGCTACGCCTACCTGATCTTCCCCGAAATCTTCGCCGCGCTGGCGATCGTCTACGCCTACCGCCGGGGTCGCGAGGCGCGGAACACCGCCCTGCAATGGCTGGGGGTAGGTCTCAGTCTCGCGATCCTCCCGTGGCTGCACGCGCGCTTCATCCCCGCCGTCCTCGGCCTCGTGGCGATCCTGGTCGCCGGGTGGCTGCGGGAGCCGTCCTGGCGGCGGCGACTCGCGGGGCTCCTGCCGCCGGTCTGCTCGGCGGTCGCGTTGCTGACGTACTATCTCGCCATCTACGGGAAGCCGTTCCCGTCGACCGAGGATCACGCCGGGTTCAATACGCCGCCCGAGATCGTCAACGCCGCCTTCGGTCTGTTCCTCGATGAGCAGTGGGGTCTGCTGATCCACGCCCCGATCTATCTGCTGACCGCCGTGGGGCTCGGCGTCCTCTGGCGCACGCGGCGCAACGACCTGCTGGCGCTCCTGGCGGTCGCCCTGCCGTACCTGGCGCTCGTCGCCTTCTACCGGGTCTGGTGGGGGGAGTGGGGGCCGGCGGCGCGCTATCTCGCCCCGCTCGCCCCGCTGGCGATCGCGCCGCTCGCCGCCTGGGCGGCGCAGGTCCGGCGCGTGGTCGCGGTCGCCGCGGTGGGCCTCCTGGCGCTGCCCGGCTTCGCGATCATGGCCGGATTTCTGGCCGCGCCGCAGCTGATGTATAACCAGCCGGATGGCTTCAACGCCCTCTTCAGCAGTTGGGCGGCGAGTCGCGGCCAGGTGTGGCCGAAGTTCTTCCCCTCCTTCCAGCCCTACGCCCCCTCGCCGCTGCGCGTGCGCGAGTTGTGGTCCCTCTGGCTGGCGGTGCTGGCGGCGCTCCTCTGCGGCCTGGGATTGCTGCCGCCGCCGAGGGCGGACCGGGGCGAGGAAACGTCCGTCGTGCGACAGGTCAGGGAGTGGTGAGCGCGTAGAGGCGGACGATTTTCTCCTGGCGGTCGGTCACGGCGAGCAACCCGGTCGGCGTGATCGCGATGCCGGACGGCGTCCCCGCGACCGGAAAGGAGCCTACAAGCCCGCCCGTCGCGTTGTAGAGCATGACGCGGTGCCCCCCCGCATCAACCAGTGCGATCCGCCCGTCCGGCAGGCTGGCGAGTGTCCCGGCATTGAGCGTATCGGTGTGTGGTGCGGCGCGATTGAAGCGCACCTGACCGGCGGTGCCGACGCCGCGCAGGCGCGCGCCGTCCGGCTCGTAGACGACGACATTGCCGCGTGCATCGGCCAGGGCGGCGGTCGGTTGGTCGAGCATGACGGGCTGCTTGCCGCCCCCGACCGGTTCCGCCACCCCCGGCGCGCGTGGGTCGAGGCGCAGCACGCGATTGGCGGCGGTCTGCGCCACGTAGATGTTGCCATCGAGGCCGAGGCCAAGGCCGCGCGTGGCGGTCGCCCCCTCCGGCGCGAGGGCCAACCCGAGGAAGTTCCCCTGACTGCCGTAGCGCCCGACCCGCCCCGAATCGGCGTCGAGGACGAAGAGGTCATTGTCGGGCGTGGCGACGATCGCCCACGGCTGCCCGATCTGCGCCGTGGTCCATTCGCCGATATAGCGGCCATTCGCCCCGAAGTGGACGATCGTGGCGCGGGCCGTATCGGCGACGAAATAGCCCCCTTGCCGATCGATCGCCAGGGCGCGCGGCGTGTCCAGGTGCCCGCCATTCTCGCCGCCCCCGATCGTCGCGAGCTCCTGGCCGCTGTCGTCGCGCGGTGCGGCGCTGACCTGAGCGGTGCCGCCAGCGGCGATCCGGCGTGCGGCGGCGATCTGCTCGGCGATCGTGGCGGGTGCGAGGGTCGCGTACTCCTCCGGCCCGACGATGCCACGCCCGGTGGCGAGGGTGCTGACCTGATAGTCGCGCCAGAGGTAGAAGTCGCGCGTGGCGATCGTCGGCCCCTGCGCCTCCTGTGTCGCGGGAGCGTTGCTCCAGAGGGCGTAATTCGCCACGTTCGCGATGGTGAGGGCGGCGATGACACCAACTGTCGCCAGTTGCGCCAGCGGCGTGCCGAGGCGCTCCCAGCGGAGCAGGCGGTCGAGCGCCAGGGCGACGAAGGCGTAGCCGGGCAGGAGCGCGAGCAGCGGGATCGTGGCGGCGGGATCGGTGCCGAACAGCCCGACCACGACGATCGGGAGCGCCGCGAGGCACCACCAGAGCGTCATGCGCCGCGCGTCGCGCAGCGCCAGGATGAACCCGGTGAAGCCGAGGAGGACGGAAAGCGGGTCTAGCCAGGCGGGCGCGTCCCCATCGATCAGGCCACCCGGCCCGAGCGTCGGGAGCACGCCGAGGAGTGCGCCCGCCCGTTCCGCGAAGGCGTCGAGCGGCCCCTGCCCCGGCGCGGCGGCGACGCCTAACGGGATCGCCGCGCGCAAGCCGCCCATCCCGGTGAGGGCGGTGAGCAGGAAAATCAACAGCGCGAAGCCGCCCGCGAAGAGGAGTCCGGCGGCGGTGCGGCGACTTGCCGGGGACGGGGCATCAGCGCCGCGCCGGAGGGCGATGACGAGCCAGAGCGCCAGCGCGAGCAGCGTGCCCCAACCCGCCGCACCGCTCAGCAGGAGCGCGGCGGTGCTGACGCCGCAGAACGCCCAGGAACGCCCATCGCCCCGTTCGCGCGCGCGGAGGAGGAGCCATGCGGTGAGCGGGGCCAGTAACAGGATCGCGGGGTCCGCCGCGCCGCCGCGCCCGGCCAGGAGCGCCGGGCGCGAGACGCCGAGTAGCAGGATCGTGCCGAGCGCCGGGACGACGCCCACGGCACGGCGCAGCAGCGCGTAGAACGGGACGAGCGCGGCGACGACGCAGAGTGCGGTGAGGAGGCGTTCGAGGGGGAGGGTTGTCCCGAAGAGGGTCCACGTCCCGGCTACGATCGCGGCGAATCCGAGCGGTGGGCCTGCCGATCCGACCCCCGCATTAATCCGCAACGCCTCGCTCGCGCGGGTTAGTTCGGCCCCGGTGAGGAAATCCGGAAAGTTTTCGGGGAAGAGGGCACGCAGCGCGAACGCCCCGCCGACGATCGTCCAGAGCGCCGCCCGCTCCCGCGCCGCGAGACGGGGCAACAGGGCCGAGATCGGCGGGGCTAGGATGGGCAGGGCGCGACGCCGGGGTGCGATGCCTGAGCGCGGCGCCGGTACCGGGTTCGTGGTCGGGGGCGTGACCGGGTCGCCGATGGTTGACGAGTGCAGGAGCGGCGCGTAGCGCTGTCGCTCGGCGGGTCGCAGCTCGGCCACCGCGAGGTAGCGATCGAGCACGACCGCGACCGCGATCATGCCCGCCACGAGCAGCAAGTAGAGGGCGAGATTCGCCACCGGCGGCAAGTTCAGCGGGAAACTCATGTCGATGTCTGCCCCTCTCTACGTACACGCGATGTCCACGCGCGCGCCGCGCGCTGGCTCTTCCAGCCTAGTCGCGCCATGTCGTCGGTCGCCATCACCCGATGGTCCTGAAAATATCCCATTCGTGCCGCTGGTGGTGTAGAATCGGGGCACGAATCTGCCAGCGACAACGTCCCCCGATAGGCGCTTTTCCCGTTGGGGTGGGCGTGTCGCGCGTGGCCCGTGGTGTGACCTATCGCGGCGCTATACGTAGATAGTGCGCGAGTGTTGTTATGGCCTGTGCAGTGGCACGGGTTGGGAGCGTCCATAAGTGAGGGGGGCGTACATGAACCTGGACATCGGCAAAGCGTTCACATTCGTCACGGAAGATCAGAAGTGGCTGGCGAAGGTCGCGATCGGTGGTGGGTTGATTCTTGCGGGGTTTATCACCTTCATCGGCTGGATCTTCACCGTGCCGGTGGTGCTCGGCTATTTGGTTAACCTGACCCGTAATGTGATCAATGGCAATCCTCAGCCCCTCCCGGAGTGGGATAATTGGGGTGAGCGTTGGATCGAGGGGATCAAGGCCGTTGTCGTCGGCCTCGTCTATTCACTCCCGGCGATCGTTATCAGCCTGATCATCAGCGTTCCGGGTTCGTTCCTCTCGGGTTCGTCGAACAATGGTACTGCCGCAGCAGGTGGCGTACTGAGCCTGGTTGGGAGTTGCCTGAATTTCATCCTGAGTATCCTGGTTGCGATCGTCCTGCCTGCCGCGATCGGGCGCTTCGCGGTCGCGGGCAACATCGGCGACGCCTTTAAGTTCGGCGAGATCCTGGCGACGATCCGCCAGAACATCGGGATGTTCGTCATCATCGCGCTGATCAGTTCGTTCCTCGTGCCGATCCTGACCGGCATCGGGATCATCGCCTGCTTCATCGGCGCGGCGTTCACCGGGTTTTATGCGTATTTGATGCTCTACCATCTCTACGGGCAGGCGTATCGCAATACGCAGGGCGCGCCGATCGGCTACGGCCAGCAGCCGATGTATGGCGAGCCGCGCCCCTTCTAACGTGGTGTGTCACGGCGTTCGCCGTAGCGTGCCCCCGCTCGCGACTATCGCGGGCGGGGGCGTCTTGCTTTCGTAGGTGGGATGAGCGACGACGGACCCGATCGTGACCGGTTTCGGGCTGGCGACCGCGGCGGGGTTAAATGCCTACATCCCGCTCTTGCTGCTCGGTGTGGCGGGGCGACTCGGCTATGCCGATCTCGGCGCGCCTTACATGCTCCTGAGCGGCAACGCCGGACTGGCGGTCCTCGCGGTCCTGCTGCTGGTCGAACTCCTGGCCGATAAGGTGCCGGGGGTCGATCATGTCAACGATATCGTCAACACCGTCGTCCGCCCGACGGCGGGCGGCCTCCTCTTCGTCACCAGCGCCGGGGCGGGGGAGTTGCCCCCGACCCTCGCCGCGATCCTCGGTCTGGTGACGGCGGGGAGTGTCCACGCCATCAAGACGGGCTTCCGTCCGCTGGTGACGGCGACCACGGGTAGGCTCGGTAACCCCGTGGTCAGCGCCATCGAGGACGTGCTGGCGCTTGTCGGGACGATTCTGGCGCTCTTCGCCCCGCTCCTCGTCGCCATCTTCCTGATCGTGCTGATCGTCGTTACCTTCGCCTTCTGGCGTCGCCTGCGCGCGTCGGGCGCGGCGGGTCGGCGCGATGGCGAATTCCTGACGTCGCTCCGTTTCACTTCGTGGCCTCACCTGCTCCGGGTGGGGCCACGATCGTTTTAAGGATCGGAAAGCCGAAAGGCATATTTACGCTGCATGAAAGTTGACACGAAACGACTAAAGTATTACACTAGAGTTATATGGTGCGGTACTCGTAGCGGCGGGTCGTGCCTCGCGGGATGGGGCGCGGCGGGGAGGGGCGATGGACTTCAAGGACTACTATCAGGCACTCGGACTTAAGCGCGACGCGAGCGAGAAGGAGATCCGCGCCGCGTTCCGCAAGCAGGCGCGCAAGTATCACCCCGACCTCAACAAGGACGACAAGGATGCCGAGGGGCGCTTCAAGGAGATCAACGAGGCTCACGAGGTGCTCAGCGATCCCGAGAAGCGGAAGATGTACGATCAGTTCGGGGCCGACTGGCAGCGCTATCAGCAGGCGCAGGCGGCGGGCTACGATCCGAACGCCGGGCAGCCCGATTTCAGCCAGTGGTTCAGCGGGCAGGCGGGGGGCGGTCGCGGCGGTCCGCGCGTCGAGTACCGCGACTTCGGCGGCACCACTGGCGGCAGCGGCGAGTTCTCCGACTTCTTCGACTCGCTCTTCGGTGGCGGACGGGGTGCCGGCTCCGGCCAGCCGCGCCCACGTCGTGGCGAGGACCAGGAGTACGAGATCGGGCTGACGCTGGAAGAAGCCGACCGGGGCGTGACGCGCAATCTGGAGTTGCAGGTGCCAACGCCCTGCCCGACCTGTGGCGGCAGCGGCATTAAGGAGCACCGGCGCTGTCCGACCTGTGGCGGCACGGGCTCCGTCGCGCAGTCGCGGCGGATCGAGGCGCGCATCCCGGCGGGGATCCAGGATGGCGGGCGTATTCGGCTGGCGGCGCAGGGTGGCCCCGGTGCCCTCGGCGGACCGAATGGTGATCTCTACCTGCGGGTCCGACTGCTGCCGCACGAGCGCTTCGAGCGCGAGGGGCGCGACCTGCGGGCGGCGATCGATCTGCCCCTCTACACCGCGATTCTCGGCGGCGAGGTGACCGTGCCGACACTGACCGGCAAGCTGGCGCTGCGGATCCCGGAAGGGACGCAGAACGGCAAGACTTTTCGGCTGCGCGGCAAGGGCTTGCGGCAAAGCACCACCGATGAGACGCGCGGCGATCTCCTGGCGCGGGTCAACGTCGTCCTGCCGTCCACGCTGACGCCGCGCGAGCGCGAGCTCTTCACGGCGCTGCGCGATGGCGAGTCGACGACGGCGCAGGCGGCGGACTGATTGCGGGTCGCGGCGCTTT